>JGI20153J14295_10000545_pt1 | contig 31533 bp, 28 predicted proteins | sample COG_03_FD_14295 | JGI IMG/M metagenome (IMG submission 14295) | reverse complement strand
CTCNGCCTCAGCCTCAGCCTCTTCCTCAGCCTCTTCCTCAGCCTCAGCCTCAGCCTCAGCCTCAGCCTCAGCCTCATAGAATCCTGGGTCTTGTCTTTTTTTTTCGAGATCTTTGATCATCTTTTTAAGAACTTTTATTCTAATTCTAGCTTCCTCTTCCGCTTTCTCATCCTCTTCTTCGTCTGCAACTGCTGCTTCCTTACGCCGGTATAAAAGTTCCTTATTCAAAGAGGTAATCTTTTTCACATATAGGTCTTCTTCTTGGGATTTTTTCTTTTTCTCTGCCTCTTCTTCTTCTTGGGATTTTTTCTTTTTCTCTGCCTCTTCTTCTTGGGATTTTTTCTTTTCAAATAACAACTTTTTGAGATCCTTTTTAATCTGTTTTATTCTAATTCTAGCTTTCTCTTCCGCTTCCTCTTCCTCTTCTTCGTCTGCAACTGCTGCTTCCTTACGTGCAATAATAAGTTCGTTATTATATTTTTCTATCATAGAATCGATATTTGTTTTATTTTGAACATATTTTGGTTCATCCTCTTCACCCTTTTTACTCTCAACAGCTACACCCTTTTTACTCTCAACAGCTACACCCTTTTTACTCTCAACAGCTAAACTCTTTTTAAGAGCTTTAATAGCGGTTTTTGTACCAATTATAGTTCTACCATTTATCTCAAGTCTTTCCAAATTAGTTTGTACATCGTCTATTGGAAAACATACACCTGAAGAATCATCAGCACCTGCATGACATGCAAATCCAGATTCACACCAAGTATTTTTCTTAGGATTGCATTTTTTAGGATTTTCACCAAGAGAACAAAGATATCTTACCATATTAGCTTTACTTGTAGGTAATCCAGTAAAATTCGCTGTCGGGTCGTTTAAAAGTTCACGTTTAAACAAAGCTTTCATTTTAGAAAATTTTAATTCACCTAACTCTTTCATAGTCATACCACCGTAACAAGACCCACCCTTATCAGATTTCATTTTAGACTTAGTTTTTTTACTTGGAGATTTACGTCTCTCTCTTTTCGATTTTTCATACAATATAATCTCGTTTTTATAACCATCTTTGATCAAATGACTCTCAAGTTCCCATGTATTTTCATCAGGGAATCCTTCCCATTCAATTTCATACTCAGTTTTGCCTTTTTCTGTTTGTCGTTTTCCAAGAATATTTTTAATATCATAGTTAATTACATCTTGTGTTTTCCTCTTTTTCATCTTAAGCTCTTCCTCAGAGTCGGACTCCGATCCCGACTCCGATTCAGACTCGGAGTTAGACTTTAGGCCAAGAGTGCGTTGAATAGCATCACATAATTCTAATCTACTCATTTTTTTTCCTTTATCGTTAACTAAAGATTTAACACCGCATTTTTCTGCCATTTTTTCAATATATTTCTTATTATATTTGCGATTCTTTGTACAATTTTTATAGTCTTCGCAATCTAATTCAGGTAAAGATTTTTTGGATGACTTAGATTTATTGGATGACTTAGATTTATTGGATGACTTAGAAATTTCTTTAAGAAAATGCTTAATAAGATCTTCTTTATTTAGTCCGGTGTATTTTGTAACTCCGTATTTTTTACACTCCAGTTTTATTTTAGGTATACTTAATTTTCCTAATGAAATTTTATCGTGTTGTGACATTTTTTATTTTAGGCAAGGATTTTTTTAAACTTTTTATTTATATCCCGTATTTGGGATATAAATTTATTTATAAATTTACAACAAAGTCCTTGCGGTAATCAATGACCTTATCCTTTGGTTTTCCTTTTTGATTGCTTAATACTCTACAACCTCCTTTAGAAATAAAGTCCATATTTCTATGTGTATGACCACATATCCATAATTCCATATCCTCTTTATTTAATATATGCTCTAAGTCCGTTGCATAAAGAGAACTAAGATTTTTCTTCTTTTTTATACCATCTAGAGATTGTAATGATGGTGGATGATGAGATACAACAATCATTCTATACTTATTTATGTGACAATACTCGGTCATTTTTTTTATATATGAGAGATCGTTTAGGTGATATCTTTTATATTTATCAGTATCCATACCATGAATACGAACAATATATGGGGGTATTTTACATTGCGGGTTTGACCACAATGTGGCACCAACAATACATATATCTTCAATTCTCACACTTGATCTGTTTAATATATGTAATCTTGGTATTTCAAGTGCGAGTTTTTCAAGTCGTTTTTCAAGTGCACTAAAAGTTACAGATCTATGATTATTCATTGTATAATATTCATGATTACCGGGTATATATAAAACTGCTTGGAACATTTCTGTCAGAATAGATAAAAATCCTTTTAGTTGTTCAAACTTGTATAAAGACCCAATATCACCTGCAAGTATTAAAATATCTGCTGTAGGAGTAATATATTCAGTCGGGTCGGGAATATCATCGTGAGTAAATTCTATATGTAAATCGGACGCAAATTGTAAAGTAGTCATTTTTAGATCTTATAATGTCTTACTATTTAGTTAATAGTTTTTTTCATTTTTATTAATTGTTTGGAATATCACTTATATCTATTGACGGTCCTTTCATTTTTCGTTTTCTAACACTTGGAGCTGCCGCAGTTGGACGATTCATAGAATTAATCATTCCCATTAAGTTAGCCCCTGTTTTCTTCATCATCATTTTTGAAATGACAAAAAATGCAGCGTTCATAATAATCATGAATAAGAGACGAATTTCAACAGGCCATGAAGATCCAGAAGGTACATAACTCTTTTCACCCAGTTCTATTAAAAGTTTCTCATATGAATGCATAGACACAATCTGTTGTTGTGTAAAACCATGCATTTCAAATCCGAGGAAATTACCTAAAATAAATTCTACTCCCATAAATCCGTACACAAGATATGTCTTATAATTCTCAACAGATGAATCAAGTGACAATCTACGTACGCAATCACCGTATGCTTTTTCCATTGTGTTAAGATCGGTGTGGATTGTAAAATCCGGAATACTCGATACTGGATACGATTTACGTAGTAAATCAAACTTAAATAATATTTCACGTTTTGCATCTTCCTGTTCGTGATTATTGACACGTCCGATATCTCTCATCTCCGCACGCGGTACATACCCACCTTTTGATTCTAACTCAGCCAAAGATGGTACAGGTGCAGCACCAGGTGATATACCAGGTGATATACCATGTGATATACCATGTGATATACCATGTGATATACCAGGTGATATATTAACACTATGACCCTTCTTTCCCCGATGTCTGCTATATTTATTTGAACTCTCAGAAGATGATGGTGAGGGTGATACACTAGATTCTGAAACATTGTCACCTAAAATATTTTTAAGCCTTCGAGAAAGATTAGAATCATCTGAATCATTTCCATCATCATCTTCTATGGGTGTATCTTCTTCGATAGATAAATCGCTGATAGACGAAGCTATACTTCCTGGTGAAGAATAAGGACTGTCGTATGAATCGTTTGAGTTACTGTCATCGCTCAATAATGTATTGAGCCTGTCCTTAAATGTTTCATCTTCACGCTTAGAGTCTTCACGCTTAGAGTCTTCACGCTTAGAGTCTTCACTCTTAGAGTCTTCACTCTTAGAGTCTTCACGTTTAGAGTCTTCACGCTTAGAGTCTTCACTCTTAGAGTCTTCACGTTTAGAGTCTTCACGCTTAGAGTCTTCACGCTCTATAGTTGATCCTCCTACAGTCTTTATGGGAGCGTATTCTTTATTTACTAAATCTTGATGTATTTTACTCTTGTTTTCCATAAGCTCTAGATAAAGCCTGGGTAGTCTTGGAAAGACTTGAGGTTGATCTAGTGGAGCCATTTTAAGTGGTACTTTAATCACTCGGATTTTTTGTTTGTCTCGTGGCATTTTAGTTTGACCATTGACAACTTTAAATGTGTAATACAAATTTTAAAACTAATGATGGGTAAACATCAATATTAAAATTGATGTTTAAACCCTGATATTTTATAGATTAAACAAATAATGAACACTATTTACAAAGTTGACTGGACTATAGGAGAACATATATCTTTTCTTGGGGGTATAAAACCAACTCTTTATCAAGCTATAACAAAAGGAATGTACTGTATGCAAATATTTATGGGAAGTCCACGATCATATAAACGAAATTATATATTTGACGAAGATATAGAAGATTGTAAAAAATTATTAGAAAGGTTCCCAACTCATATATTCTCACATTTTCCATATATAGCTAATCTAGCTGGAAAGTCCAATAAAAACGGTCTTGCATGGGATGGTGATTCAACAATTGACAATAGTGTTTATATTATGTTGAATGGTCTAGAGTACGAACTTGATGTAATATCCAGAATTGGGAAAGGTGTTGTAATTCATCCAGGTTCTTTCCCTGATCGTGATTTGGGTCACAAGGCTGTAGCAAAGACTATAAACAAGATAAAATTTACAGAGAACGGTATGCTATTATTAGAAAACTGTGCAGGTGAGGGTAACAAGCTTTGTCGTGATTTCACAGAAATACAATTCGTTTTATCTCATCTTACAGAAAGTCAAGTCAAACATGTAGGTGTTTGCGTTGATACTGCTCATATTTGGGGGTGTGGAGATTATGATCTTCGAGAACCAGAGGAGGTTTGTAGAATGTTTACGGACTTTGATAATATTATTGGATTAAATAAATTCAAACTTTTACATCTTAACGATAGCAAAGTCTTTATGGGAAGTAAAAAAGATCGACATGCTGATATTGGAGTTGGTGAAATTTGGAAAGATGATTATTCGTCTCTTCTTGTCCTACTTGATTTGTGCGAGAGTAACGAAATACCTGTAATACTCGAGACAGGAGGTCCGTGTATGAAAACAATATCTCAACTAAGAAAATAACGGTATTTTTTTTAATGTTAGATACGATTAATAATTATATAGATTTTACACAATCATATCTATATATAAAAAAGATATGATTGGAACGGAATTCAAAAATAAATTCTCTCTTGTTGACAGACTTGCACAATCTGATAAAATTAAGAGAATGTATCCCAGTAGGGTACCAATTATTGTAAAAATGGGTGAAGGAGTACCAAAGATAGATAAGGAAAAATTTTTAGTACCTCGTGACTTGAAAGTATGTGAATTTATGTGTATTATTAGAAAAAGAATAAAAATATCTGCAGAAAAGAGTTTATATATGTTCTTCGACAAGAAGATGGTTATATCTTCAGCTATGATGGGGGAAGTTTACGAAGACAGCAAGAGTGAAGACGATTTTTTGTATGTTCATATTTGTTGTGAAAATACTTTCGGGTAAGTAAATAACAGTCATTTGTAAAACTTGTGGAAAATTATAACTATTTTATGATACAAGAGTCTGTGTAAACAATTACACTTATATTGAAGGCTAATTGTGAAAAATAAATTTGAAATGATTTAAGGAATCAGAGGTAATTATTAAAATACTCATAATGTCAAACATTTCAGAATTACAGGATACTAAGGTTCAAGAACCTACTATGGCTTCCTCTCAGCCAGTGGAAATTACCACAGATACAACCGCCGCAGCGGTAAACCCTCCAGGTACAAAGGGGGAAGATATTTCAGAATCAGAGTTTAATCGCAAGAATATTGACGCACTTGGTACTCTCATCAGAGTCACTGATAAAGACGAACCTACAGGTCTTGAATTATTATGCTATACTCGTTGCAATGCAGATGATCCTGATCTAATCCGTCGTTGTAGAGGGGTTGTTTTTAATGGAGAAAAAATTGTTATGAACGCATTTCCTTACACTGTTGAAATGTCACAAACGGATACGGCATCAATTTCCTCAAGTATTGGAAAGAACTTTTCAAAATGCGATTTCTACGACTCGTATGAGGGTGCTTTAATTCGTGTCTTTTACTTTGGTGATCGATGGTTTACATCAACACACCGTAAACTTAACGCTTTTCGAAGCAAGTGGGCATCAAGAGATTCATTTGGTACATATTTTAAACGTGCAATTGAGTCAGAATTTGATGTAAATCCTAAGTTTTCATCAGGTATTGAAGAGGGTGAAGATCCTCTTCTTGAGAGGTTTCAAAACACGTTGGATAAAAACAAACAGTACATGTTTTTAATCAGACACTCGGATGAGAATCGTATTGTAAGTGCTTCACCTGAAAGACCAACTCTCTATCATGTGGGAACATTTGTGGAAGGTAATCTTATTATGACAGAGGATGTTAATATTCCTTATCCGAAAAAACATTCATTTTCTAATGTGAACGAGTTACAGGAATATGTATCAGGTGTTGATATCAGAACAATTCAGGGTGTTATCTGTTTTGCACCAGGAAATACTCAATACAAGATTAATCATCCTGAATATATTGAACTTTTCAAAGCTCGTGGTAATGAACCCAGTATTAAGTTTAGATATCTTCAGGTTCGTCTCAATAGAAAGATGACTAACATGCTTTACTATCTGTATCCAGACTGGAGTGAGAGATTTGAAGAAATTGAAAATACTTTATTTGATATTGCTAAGTCGATCTATTCATCGTACGTTCAGAGATTTATCAAGAAAAGATTTGTCACAGTACCAACAGAGGAATTTGTTGTTATTCGCGAGTGTCATTCATGGCATGAAGAAGATCGCGCATCAAACCGTATTAGTCTTGAAAAAGTTATTGAATGTTTTAATAATCAACGCCCTACAAATTTGAACCGTATGATCAGACGATTTCGCAATGAAAAAGATGAACAGAAAAAAAGTAAGGTTGATACACAACAGAGAGCAAGATCAAATACAATTTCTTCAATGCCAAGCCCATCTTTGAACGCAACAGTTGGTTCTCCACCGATGCAGTCTCCTTTACTTTTAAGTAAAAATCCCCAAAGAAACCCAGCAATTGTCAATTTAGGTCAACCAGCAACGATTGAAGTATAAGAACTCTCTAAAAGTTTACCATAATATTAATAGGGAATTCCCTATTAATAATCATTTTATATCTTCTTTTTACAGGGTTAAATTTCGAAGAAAAAGAAATTCAAACTTGTATTTTCAAACAGAATAATAAGTTTATTGTACAGTCCTCATCATAACATACTGTCGATTTCTCGAGCTCTATCATCTCTAAATACTGGTTGTCGTAACATAGAAATATCACAACAATTATATTCTGAAGGTCCTGAATTAAATTCTTCTATAAAACCAAGATTTAATAAAAATTCTCTATATAGTATGGTATGATAATTACCAGCAATAATTATCGCATTATTAACAGGTGTTGATACAGTACCTGTGACTTGTGTAAAAGTTCTAAATAATCTAGCAATCGTGTATATATCCATAAGAACAGATGGTCCTTTAGCAAAAGCGACAAAAACGTTTGAACACTCAGTTATCTCATTTTCTGACAAATTTGTTTTATTTTTATAACTTTTAATATACGCCTCCAAAACTTGGGTTATTTTTGCATGTTTAAAGTAATCTTTTTCCGATGAATTTATAGTTCCTTCGTCTGTCCAATGTATAAGATAATCTGATATTAATGACCGTATCTTTGGATTTTCAACATTTTGTATTTGTTTAAATATCTTACTCTTATTAATAACTTTAAACAAAAGCTTTTTTATCGATTTGGCGTTCTTAAAAATTCTTTTAGCTTCATTACTCTTAAGTATTTTCAATGTTTCTTTCACGATATGATATATATAATTGTCGTGGTTATCATCCTCAAATTGATATACTGAACATTTTTTATAATACAGACTGGAAATTCCTTTAAAAACAGTCATCATTAAATTAAAATCCGAAAAAGTTGTTGTATTGGCAGACCTGAGGTCAATATAATGAGTTCTTAAATTATTTCTCGAACACGTGTCTCTTTTTGTAACACCAGCTCTGTTATTAAAACATGATGCTAAATTTTGAGATAACCAACCTATAGTTCCAACGACATCTTTAATTTTCTCATATTTAGTAACATAACGTATTTCAGCAAATATATCCACGATACCAGTAGCGGTTTTTATTTGTTCATCAATAAACTCGTAACCATTAACAGAAATACCTTTACTTGGGCAATTATATCTAGTTGTGTGACTGTCATCCAGAAATAGTATACGTTTGTTAAATTTTTTAGAATAATATAATATAACACGATTGAGACTGTATATATTATCGTATTTTGATACAGTCATTGGTGTAAGAGAATTACGTATAATAGTGGCTAATCCAAAATTTACAGATGGTTGTAATATCTTGAGTAAAGATTTTGCAGAATCAATAGTTAAATATCCTTTTTTTATCTTACCTGTAAGTCCTGTCATAGATTCTATAGTTTTCAGTAATTCACTTAGATCTTTATTTTTAATTTTTTTTTTGGCCTTTAAGAACAACATATATGGTTCTTTAAAAAAATCTTTTTTTTTAATTATTTCCATTGTTTTATATTTTTCAGACTTTGTTTGTGAGTTACCAATTGTGTCTAATACAAAAATTGATGTTTTGAGTAACATATTTTTCTGATTTTTAGACAATTTGTATAATTCACGTATATTCTGAGTTATGCAAAAATTTTCCATTTTATTAAATATAATAAAAATTAAATTGAATTATATTTAATAAAAATATAATTTTAACAAAATGACTTTACAAAACTACTCAAAAACTTTCGAGTTACCTAATATGATGATCGGTGTTAGTGGTATTATTGGTGTCGGTAAATCCACATTGGTTAATCAACTTGGCTCTATTATCGACTGTGATACTTTCTTTGAACCGGTTAAACACAACTTATACCTAGAAAAATTTTACCAAGACATTAAGAAATACTCATTCCAAATGCAAGTATATCTACTAAATCACCGATTCATGCAGCATCAGCAAATGGTCTGGTCCAGGAAAAACTGCATCCAAGATCGTACAATTTACGAGGACGTAATCTTTGCAAAGATGTTGAAAGAGGATGGGCTTATGGATCCGTTGGACTTTCAGACATATGTTGATCTTTTTCAAAATATGTCAAATTTCCTGCATAGACCCGACGTTATCATATATTTAGATGTTGAACCAGAGGTTGCCCTGGAACGTATCAAACAGAGAGGGCGGGAGTGTGAAGCAGGAATTACACTTGAATATCTCATTAAACTTAAAAATGGTTATGAGGAATGGCTGAGCGATATCGAAGGTCGTATCCCTGTATTAAAATTAGATTGGAATACTTATCAAGATACTGAAAAAGTATGCCAAATGATAAATAATTCTTTAGCTCTTAAAAAAGGGTTAGTTGTGTAATTACCTTATAAATTTTAATATTTTCTTATTTTAAGAATAAGAAAAATGTCCGCCGAAGAAAGCACTGAAGATGACACAATTAATTTGCACCTCGATATTTCGGATATTATATGCCCAATTTGTAAAGAAGTATTTGTTTTCCCACGTACTTATGACTGTGGTCATATTGTATGTGAGTTATGTATGTATGAAATGGATAGACGTGATGAGTCCGGAGACACTCATATATCTATTATACATAGTTGTCCAATTTGTAGAAAAGCAACACTTAAACGTTGGTATAATAGACCGGTTTCACATTTAATAGAACGAATAGCTTCTGTTCACCCTGATTATAAAAGACGAAGAGAAGAAATAATTATTATGAAGAAGGCAAGAGTAGATAGGCAAATTTATATCCCTAATAATATTGATATTGCATTATTATCTCACGAGTCCAGAATTAAACTCTCGTTGGAGATATACGATAATATATTAGAAAGATTATATATAGCTGCTAATCAGGGAAAAAATCATATTATAATCAATAATATGTCAATCGTATCTGATATAGAAAAAGTTGGTGATATACTCTCTATGCAACTTTTCAATAACCATAATATATATAGATTAATTGTAACCAGAAGTGAATGTACAATATACTTTACTAAGAACGCCTTTAATTGGAGAAGATCATTTGACAATACAGAGTGGAGAGATCCATTAGAAGATTTATTACCTCCTCAGGATTCTGTTTTATTAACCACTAATTACCAGCAGTCAGAAGATAATTAGCATTTATTGCTAGAGACATATAGTATTGAGCGTTCCAAAAACAGAGTGTTGCCATAATAATAGGTAATATATTTCCTTTAATAATTAATGGTATTGACAAAAATACAGCAAACATACATCCAGGGCTTCTAATCCATATATTAATTTTTGAGTTATATAATCTCTCACTTTTTTTGGCTAACCAGTTCATTTTTACACACCATAGCATAGCATAGTCTATCATTCCTGGGTAGCCGGTTAGAAAGCATAGAGAAACTATTGTTGCTCGGGAAGGATGATAAAAACTCATTGGACCTGCTATACCAATCATTAATCCATGATGCAACCACTCACTTGACGTGAGATAATTATAGAAAAATACAATGTGATAAATATGAAATAATAATGAAAATAATAATGCTATAGAGCCAGAATTATCCCATGATTGAAATGCGCATGTATTTGTGTTATACAGACAATATATTACATCTCCTGTACCTAGATATGCAATAATACCGTTGGAAAGTGAGTGAATAAAGAACCATCTTACATTATGAGGTATAATAGTTGTTGTTGGATTGGTTCGAGTATAAATGTACCTGGCCAATAAATCGGAGGTGTATAAGAATATAGAAATAAATATTACTAAGAAGATGTCCATATCGTTTATAAAACTAAAGATGAATAAAATTTTGAATAGATAAATTTAAGATTAAAATGAATGTTAACATACTTTTTATAGGAGATCCTCATATACAAGTCAGTAATCTACCAGACGTTGAAATACTACTTGAACGACTCATCAACTTGGCAACTACTAAACAACCAGATATCATAGTTATAGCAGGTGATTTACTACACAACCATGAGAGATTACATACTATTGCAATGAATAAGGCTTATGAGTTGGTTAATAATATGCGTCTAATTGCAAAAACCTACGTACTGGTCGGTAATCATGATTACATTCAAAACCAGCAATATCTGACGGAGAATCATTGGATGAATAGTATGAAAGAGTGGGATAATACTATTATTGTAGATAAAGTACTAACTGAAACAATTAGAGGTGAAAAGTTGGTATTTGTTCCGTACGTTCCACCAGGGCGTTTTGAAGAGGCTCTTGGAACACTTGATGATGAATGGAAAGACGCGTCATGTATATTTGCACATCAAGAAATCGCAGGATGTAAGATGGGCGCTATTGTCTCGATTGAAGGTGATAAATGGCCTCTTGATTACCCACATATTGTTTCCGGTCATATTCATTCTCGTCAAACTCCTCAACCTAATGTCTACTACAGTGGTTCTGCAATGCAACTGGCATTTGGCGAGAGTAAAAAGAATATTATTGCATGTCTTCTGTTTAATAATGGTAAGTTTGTAAACGATGAGGTTGATTTGAAGCTACCTCGTAAGAGAATAGTGTATATGGATGTTGAAGATATGGATGAGTATAATCAACCGAACACAGAAGACAAAATTAAGGTAACATTGTCTGGTAACTATGAACAATTCAAGGCAATAAAGAAGACGAAAAAATATAAGAAAATGATCAAAGACGGAGTGAAAGTTGTATTTAAGCCAAAAAAGTTAGATGTAGATGTAATTAATGAAGACAAAAAAGAGACAACAAGTTTTAGACAGATACTTGACGGACTTATTCTAAAAGAAAAAGATCAATACTTAACCAATGCATATGATTTTATCATTGGTAAAAAAATATCTTTTTCTAATATAAAATGAGTTATCTAACAGCCAGTTCCGAAAAATACACAATGATAGATGAACTATTGGACTTGGACGACCTAGAAGAACAAGTTCCAAATAATCAAAATAGTAGTGCTATACGATCGTCACAAGGAAGACGTATGTTTAACGAGTCAAATATCGAAGACAAATATAAAAAGTTTATTAGAGAACCTTATATGTCTCATCCTAGTTCTGGAATGTTACCAGGTAATTATCATCAACAAGAGGAAGAATATCAACAACCCCGAAGACAGCATGTACCAATGGGTCAACCAATGGGTCAACCAATGGGTCAACCAATGGGTCAACCAATGGGTCAACCAATGGGTCAACCAATGGGTCATTACGATGAGAAAATACAATCAACGGAGCCGATTAAAACATACACAATGCCTCAAAATTCACCTACATGTTTAGAAATATCTGATCACATAACAAATTGCCCTATATGTTCTAAATTTTATAATACCGATAAAACAATATACTATGTTGCTATATCTATACTAACAATAGTATGTTTGGGGCTTCTAGTTAAGAATTTACAGCTTAATAAATAGTTCTATTTTTGAATAAAAAATAGAATTCTGACGCTTAAAGATATCAAAGAGTAAAAGAGAAATGACAGAAAATAATTATAATAAGATTTCTGTTACTGAAGTAGTAGTACCTGAAGTAGTAGTACCTGAAGAAGTTGTACCTGAAGTAGTAGTACCTGAAGAAGTTGTACCTGAAGTAGTAGTACCTGAAGAAGTTGTACCTGAAGTAGTACCTGAAGTAGTAGTACCTGAAGAAGTTGTACCTGAAGTAGTACCTGAAGTAGTACCTGAAGTAGTACCTGAAGTAGTACCTGAAGTAGTAGTACCTGAAGTAGTAGTACCTGAAGTAGTAGTACCTGAAGTAGTAGTACCTGAAGTAGTAGTACCTGAAGTAGTAGTACCTGAAGAAGTTGTGGAAGAAGAAATTATGGAAGAAATACCTACCCCTGATGACTACAATGTTCTGGTATTATCAGGTGGTTCTATTAAAGGATTAGCCATATTAGGGGCAATTCAATGCGCTTCTGATAAACGACTTTTAACACAAGTTGACACTTTTATAGGAACATCGGCTGGTGCAATGATAAGTTATCTTTTATGTATAGGTTATACACCAATCGAAATGATTGTTTATTTATGTAAACAGCAATTACTGGAAAAAATGTCAACTTTTAATCTGGTTGCTCTGATACAGGGAAGAGGTGCGTCATCATTTACCTACCTCTCTGAACATCTTGAGAAAATGACAATTGATAAAATAGGTTACCTACCGACAATGGTAGATATATACAAAAACTTTGGAAAAACTTTGGTATGTGCAACGTATAATTTAACAGAAAAAAGATCGGAATATATAAGATACGAAACACATCCAAACGTTCCTTGTATAACAGCATTACGTATGTCGTGTAATATACCTCTAATTTTTGAAAGATTTAAATATGGAAATTCTATGTATGTTGACGGAGGTATATCTGATAATTTTCCTATTCAATTAGGTGACATACCAGGTAAAAAGGTATTGGGTATATTACTTGGTATTGGTCGCGATAACATAGATGTGGATATTGAACAGAACACTCTAGAGTATATTTTCAAATTAATGATTGTACCGATTGATCAATCTGTTAAGTATAAAATAATGAATGTGTCAAAAAAATGTAAAATAGTGGAACTCACTCTTAACAGTAAATGTAAAGATATAAAGTTCTTCAATTTCAATGTTGCATCTTCCGTTAAATTAGACATGTTTACACAAGGATATGATCAAATGAGAGATAGTCTCGAATAAATATTTAATTATAAAACATTATTTTGGAACACCTCCTATAAAAAAGTAGAATCCCAATCATTATTCGTGGAGTACACTATATTTATAATATATTTTGGACCATGCTTTTTAGTGAGTTCGGTCGTGTATAACTACATGAGTTATTCTGTAATTTTATTCTCGTGAATAAAATTAGCACGGTTGATATATTGATTTCCTTTTAAAGTTCATTTTCGTAGTTCTTTTTTCCTCCCATACCTAGTTCATTCGCTACATTGTCGTTTTGTTAAGAGTCATGTTTTTCTTTATAAATTATAATAATATTATTTTTATCTCCATCTTCTTTCTTGCCAATCTTCGTTAATCTGCGGTACTAAATTATTGTATCTTAACGAAATCTTTTGAAGATTATCATTGACATAATCACGTAACACGTGAGCTTGTCCGTGTATATCTAAATCACCCCTTACAAATCTTTGAAAAATATCGGTCATTGTAACAGAGTACATTTCTAAAATATTATGTATTTCTTGATCCTTCTCCACCTTTTTCTGTCTACGTCTCAAAACATCTCCCCATTCTTTTTCATTAATATCTTTTAACAAATACTTGATGCGTAAATCTGTATGGTCTTGTATACCGACTTGACGAGGGTATCTTCTTGCTACAACTCTACTTACATGAGCAACTGAACGATGACACTTCTCCCACTTAGGAAAATTTCTTTAAATTTTTTTCAATAATATTTTTGTAATAGTTTACAGCTACTGGATCCGCCTTTATATAATCATAATTTATAGATATAATACTTAATCCGGCTAAAGTTTTTACTCTTGACAGAGCTGAATAAGCCTGTCCATATTCAAACATGTCAGATAAATCAATCTCGGCATAGTCCAAACTTCTACCTTGAGATTTATGAATAGATATTGCATATGCTATATTAATAGGAATCTGAGATGCTTCTAATACTTCTCGTCCTTTCTCATTTATTACCCAAGTATTCATAAAAATTATTCTTTCTATACCGTTAAGAAACCGCACAACTGGCATGTCAGAAACAAATTTGACGACAACTCCTCTACTACCTTTAATTAAACCAAAAGATTGATCTATATTAATAGCAAGAATTACATGAGCACCAATGCATAATTCTATTCTTTGTTCTACTGGACAATACTTGATAAATTTATTTATTAAGTATTGTCCAGTAGTTTTTATAGTCATTTCATAAGCATAAAAGTATCTTCCATCTTCAGCCAGCTTATCAAGCTGTATATTATTCTCAATTGAGACATTATTATCTCGTGCATATATTTTTGTCGGTCTAATATTATCTAGTACTACACCAATTCTATTATTTAATACATCACGTGTGTTACATGTTAAATTACCAATTCTAATATTATTCAGACACTCTTGGAATACCCGATCACTCTGTCGAATAATTTCGTCAAGGTATATAACATTTGGTATACAACTATCCCATGTTTTTGCCTGAAAACAAAAATCCATAGTACCTTTACATGATAATTGGAGAAAATCACCTGAAAGTATTAGTTGAATACCACCAAACGGTTTAGAATTACCTCTTACTGTTCTTGCAATATGTTCCAATCTGTCAAAAAGTGTAGGATGAATCATACTTATTTCATCTATAATAAGACAATCAATAAATACCAATCTATTCTTAAGAGTTTGGCATGGTTTATTTCTATATCCAATTCCAAGAAAATCTTTGAGAGTTGTTCCTTTTAAAATGTTAGCCGAATCAATTGTTGTTGATGTAATAGCAACACGTATTCTAGTATTGTCAATGAATGATTTTAAAACAGAAGTTTTACCTACACCTCCAGCACCTGTTATAAATATGCTTTCACCTCTATTCATTATTGACAAAGCATCATTTTGTTTTTTCTTGAACTTTATATAATTATGTACTGGTTTTAATTTTACATGTTTATTACTCATCTCTTTTATTTTAGTTGAAAATCTAGTTTTAGATTGAACCATTGTATAATTGATTTTTTATGAGTCTAATTATACAAATAATAAATCATGGTAAACAACTGCTTTTTATGCTTACAAATATGTCGAACTCGGAGATGTAAAACATGCTCTCTGGTATCTCATACTACATGCTGGGTTAATTTCAAGAATAAGTCCGAAGTTTCTTACAACTGTCCTCAGTGCCGCACACTGTTAGATACGAAACTTCATAATACACGTTCTAACCGATTAGATGAGAAGAGCCTTATATATGTTATTAGTAAATGTATAGAATTAAATATAGCAGCAACAAATTTGTTTATGAAACTGGAACAAACTATAAAATTATACACTATTATTTCAGATAATACATGGTTTTTGGAAAGTAATCAAAAATTTAATGAGGTTGCTAAAAGAAAACTATTAAGTCTTATACATGAAAATAATAATTGGTATGAAGGGGTTCAATTATATGAAAGAATATGGAACCAGTAGTATTTGTAATTATAATTATTTTCTGATAAAACTCTTACTAAGGAAGAAACGAATACACTAGATTTATAATATATGTTAACATATATTATAATACAACTCTCTTATTTCCGAATGTTTTTTAGATCATGCCGGCCCCCACTCAACTGTAAGAACATCGGAAGTTCCACTGAACATTTTATTAACATCTTTGAGAGACATTTCGGGCTTTCCAAGCTTTCTATTAACAAAGTTATGAAAATTAACAAAGAATATAATTAGATTTTCTCTACCAGAGACAACTTCTTCTAAATAATGCTTTTGTGATTCTATATATGCACATGCGTGGTCAGCACATACTTCACATGGTAACATAACTGGAATACCTTGAATGAACGACTTCATACGATTTTTCCAAAAGGGAGATGCTTTCTTTGGATATTTATACGCACCGTTATGAAGAGAAAACCACATTGCCGGACCCCACACAGCTGGATTTCCTGTATTTGCATTGTCTAAATGTGTATACTTAATTTTCATAGTATATGGTTCGTTAATACTCACTCTCTTTTTTGATTTGGGAAGTGATTTGGGAAGTGGACAAGGATAAACCTGACCAGATTTACTATAAGATTTTTTCATTTATTATAGTAATATTTATAATTAAATATTTATTCAAATACCATGTCGTTCCTTAATAAATCTTCTTTTATCTTTTGAAGTCTACTCTCTGATACTAATATATTTTCATTTTCACCGCGTCTAGCATCAAACCAAATTTTCTTAGTAATCACAAATTGAAGGAGTTTTTTATAATTTGGTGTACCACAGTAAGGAATTTCCGAAATACCATAGTCTTCAAATTTAGTAAACAAACCTCTAACTACTTCATGTTTTAATATACTTATATCAAGCTTTGTATTTTCCGATACACCCTCAATATTATTAAATTCTACAAGTTTCTTATATGAAGTATGTGAACCTACTCGAAAAATATTAGAATTATAATCTGTTCCGCACATTATACATAAATCTAGTAATTGAGCATGAGATAGTTCCAATTCTGTTTGTACGGCATTGTTTTCAATTACAATAGCCGTATCAGCTTTTGTATCTATTTTTGTGATAAATACGGGGGCACCGTACGCAATTACATCGGTATCTTCTGATAATACAGCATCCACAATACCATCTATACATAATTTGGCACACATTTTTTCAGCCTCCCAGGGGGCAGTGAAATGAGGAACTGACATAATATCAAACAATTGTTTTGATGTGTTAAAATCTTCCTCAGTAACATGAATAATTTGACATTTTTTCTGTTCAACCTTTTCTATAACCCAATCCATATCAATAGAATTCGATCTAGTACCCAATAATCTCTTTGTAGGATTTTTACGGCGTCTTTCCCATAATTGAGTAATTATTTCGTGAATTTCTCCTGTTTTGTGATATTCATCAACAGCTTCAATTAATTCATTAACTTTTTTCTCAAGCTTATCTCTTTCCATTCTACGTCTTACACGTTCTTCTTCCTTCTCAGGTGGCGATTTGCCATCAAAAATAAATATACAATGCATATGATTTCTTCGAAGGCTTGTAATAAGGTTTATAAATGCCAATAACCATCTTTCACCTGCAATTGCTTTAAATTTATACATATACAGAGAAATATCAATTGCAACTTTTTTGAAGCTAAAATTTGAAATATGCATTTCTTGAAATACATCAGGACATTTGTCTCTGAGAAATTTATTAAGATTCTTGATTCCCATTTTTTATATAATTTATATAATATCTAAAGTTATTTCGATTTCATTTTTTTTTAAATCTTAGCAATATGTAAGAGATGAGCAACAAGCGTAAACCGGAAATGACGGAGCAATATGAATTAAAGAAAACCAAGAAACGAAGACCACGTTTCAAATTAGAGAATGCTCCACCTATAAAATCTATACAAGATCTTGTTGATATTGGGCATTCACTCAAATTCTACAAGAATATAGATTCCATTATGCTTTGGCGTATTACACCTTATCTTGAAGAACTTATCAGCCTCATTGGAATGAAGGCGCTTAAGGATTCTGTCTTTTGTCAGATTCTATATTATCTCCAAGGATTACATACACGTAATTCATCACAGGAATATTTACACACAATGCTATATGGACCTCCGGGCTCTGGTAAAACATCAGTTGCCAAAATAATAGCCAAAATATACCAAGGGCTTGGTGTGCTATCAAAAACAGGACCGTTTAAAATCGCTTACCGCGATGATTTTATAGCTGGTTATTTAGGCCAGACTGCAATTAAAACACAAAAACTTCTCAAATCATGCATTGGGGGAGTTTTATTTATCGATGAGGTATACGCCTTAGCACCAAGGGATAGCGATCGAGATTCCTTTTCAAAGGAGGCATTAGACACTCTAACTGCCTTTTTATCAGAACATAAGAGTGATTTTTGCTGTATAGCAGCTGGTTACGAAAATGATATAGAAAAATGTTTCTTTGGTATGAACCAGGGTCTGAAAAGACGATTTCCATGGATACATAAAATAGAGGAATACAATCCGACAGAGCTGTCTCATATATTCTTCAAAATGGTTAATGAAATCAATTGGGAGATTTCAATGACGTTAAAAGATATGTCAGAAATTATTAATGAAAACAAATTTTATTTCAAACATGCAGGTGGTGATATTGAGACTTTTCTCAGTAAATGCAAGATGTCACATGCAACTCGTGTAATTGGCCTCGACAGTACATTTCGTTTTGTACTTACAAAAGAAGACATACTTAGTGGTATAGAATTGGTAAAGAAACATAAAAAGAAGAAGAAGGAAAATACTATTCCTATGGGATTGTATATGTAAAATAACATATACAAACTTATTTTAAATACTCAAAAAGTCTATATTTTACTCTCTCCAGAATCGTATCAGCCATCATATCTGGAGCAACAGGTATGTATTTAGAGGCTATCTTTGTAAAAAATAAAAACTCAATTATTCCGACAAATGAAAATACAATTATATTTTCTATTAGTATTTTCTTAATATCTATTTTTGCACCTTTATAATAATAGTATGTATACATACTTGCCAATGTCACAGTTAATCCGACAATTATAAGAATTCCTGTGATAAGTAATCTACGATGATTAGATGTTACATCTTTTGCCTCACCTTTGGCACTTGTTTGTATGTCTTTTGACATCTTATTTATACTATCCCAGTCAATATAATTGGTAACTTGGGAATTATTAATTTTAGTCAGAACAGTTCCTATATTATCATTAATTGATGAAGTAATAACATTTGATATACTTTCTCTTTCAAGTTTTGATATATAAGTGAAGAATAGTAATGTTAAAAACGTAAACAATATTAGTACATGTAAATTTATGTTAATCCTATAATTTGCATTCTCGTCCATTATTTTATATTATTCCAATATAAAATAATTATTTGGGTTCATAGAAAACTATTTAGGACAAAAATATAAATATATTCTTTCCGAAGCCTTGTCACCGATACGACGTTGTTTACCGGTTGTTAACGTAAACTTGATATCTGCTAGTAGTTTAGCGCATAAATGATCAGGCGTTCTTGTATACTCACCTATTAATATTTGTACAGTTGGGTATACATTCACAATTTGTTCAGCTACCTTTTCTGTAATCTGTGGTATCAGAGACAATAGAGATATAAACCATACTTCAGATGTCATATTAGACTTCTTTTTCTTTTTGAGGGTGGAAGCATACTTTCCAGAGCTCATAGATCCACTTTCGTGTTTAAAAAACTTTTCACTATCTTTCTGAAGTTTGTCTTTTATCTTTACAAGATACTCAGATGTTTCATTAATCGACGATGTCTTATACACCTTAATACCGTCTCGTAACTGTGTATTGATTATGCTTCCAATAAGAGTGGAGACCGGAAGGCCAAATACCTTGTCAGTAAGAGGTTTGTCCAAATCCCCCTCTATTAAGTAAGTTATACGTTCAACATCAATACCACTGTGAAGTAATCTAGCCTTTTGCTCTCTCGATCTTCCGTCACATATACTTGCCTTGAGATCGGCAATAGTCTTCCTTTCAATAATCAGAACTGTTTCATCTCCGTCTCGAAATAATATGTCTCCTATATCCAGAGTCTCAATAATAGGATTATGTTGTTCTAATATTTTAATCAACCCGTGCTCCCTATTATCAATTACCATTTCAATTGTCATCTTTCATATTACCCTCTATTGTTTTAAAACCCATTTTTAATTACAATATATATGTATAATAATAAAAATGGATCTCATAATAATAAAAGAATTTTGTAAAACTCAGAAGAATGGCTCAGAATTACAAAAATTATCTCAACACGGAAGACAAATTCTAATAAATGAATGTTTCTCGTGTCTATCCCAGAAATGTGGAAATCAAGCCGTTGCATCAAAGTTCTTGCAAGAACTTGGTGAAATAAAAGAGATAAGTTTTCTAAGTAATAAATCTGAAGGATTCTCCGAATATATGAAAATAAACGAATTAAATGTTAAAGCTGCTAAAAAAGGTTGGAAAGATCTTACGAAACTTGAACAGCTTAAGTTTCGTAAGATTAAAAAAGTAAGGGTATATACAGGTACACATGATAACTTGAGCCAATATCAATCTCTCAAGAGAATTGGTGCTGCTATAATTAAAGTGATAGACGTTAAAGATCTCCCTGAAAGTCGTGAAAAATTTCAGGAAGCTGTGGAATCTTTCCCTGAATATAAAAGGGGGGTTGAAGGTCATCCAATTGTTCATGCGTTAGGAGGATTTGCAGCGTTTGGTAATCCTTCATCATTTCATAATCCCTTTGTAAGAGAAATGCGCCAGAAAATGAGAAATGCTGTAATTCCTCTATTTAAAACTGTTATAGAAAGTCTCTATAGAAAGAATGATACAAAGCTTGAAATGTTAGCGGACCGTATGATGTTTCGTCACAAAAGTCAGGCTCCATCAGCAGAAAGTTGGCATCGGGATGTTACACCTTCTGAATTTCTCAGTGAACATGACGAAGTATATGGTGGGTGGATAAACTTAGATCTTAAGCATGACCAGTATTTCTCTTACATACCAGGCTCTCATCTTGGACTTGATTTACGAGAACTAAGAGAAGGTTTTGCCAGCCTTTCACATGAAGCCATAAATTTAGTAAAACCTCACAAAGCTAAATTTAAGATTCCGCCAGGATATATGATAGTTTTTCCACAATATATTCTACATGAAGTTGTCTCTTCGAAAGCAAAGTATAATATGATGCGTTTATTTACCGGTTGGCGCACAACAACAAGCAATGATTATTTAATCCCGGTCACCCCACAACGTATGGAAGATCAGGGTATAATGCCTCTACCTTCAGGTCATGAACCACCTGTCTATTCTGCAAATCATATGTTGTTCTTTAAAAATAAACCTTTCAAGCCAATATCAGACATAGATTGGAAGGTCAGTACAATTCAATGGTCAGCTGAAACTTTTAAGGAAACAGGACCAACAGGAGTGGATGTCACAATCCAGCATAAACGCGCAGATGCGGTGTATAGGTTAATTCCTAGATGGATGAAATCACTAAAACATTACGAATTCCCGCTGTATAATGTATATGATCATAAAGAAATGGCTTTGTATCGCCCACAAAATATATAATTGATTTTTTTTGATTTAATATGAGTTAATAAATCAAAACATGAGTTACAGAACAACAGGTACATCCGCACTTTCAACAGTGCTGAATAATCAAAAAAATATTAGTATACTTGAAAAAATTGTATACGAACAAACAGATGACGAGGATATGTACAAAACAGTTATTTTTCAAGTAATATCTGATATTCAGGTGGGTGTATCATTGAAAGAAACATTTAGAATGGTTAAAGATGGTAATATAGGTTGGAAACATCACAGTTACACTGTGATGTCGAAACTCATTGATGAACAAAATGAGTTTATTGAGAATCCATTCGAAGTGGAGGAGGGTGTTCATGAATGTAGAGGATGTGGTAGTAAAAGAGTCTTTTCGTATAGTAAACAGGTAAGAAGTAGTGATGAAGGAACGAGTGTGTTTTGTGAATGCGTGGCTTGTCACATCAAATGGAAAGAAAGTGGATAAATATTATATTTTTTTGTATATCCGTGAGGATATACAAATCTACGTTAAATTACTTTTTCCGTAAAAACTTTACACGCTTATATACTTTAACAATCAAAAAAGCAACAATAAAGAGCAAGAAAGTGTATAACAAAGACTTCCAAAACCAAGATGTGCTTATCGCAACTTCGCAATTTTTACCCTTAAACCCAGAGTTGCAAGAACATATATTGTTGCTACCAGAACAAGAGCCGTTACCAGAACAAGAACAAGATGTTTTTGGGCTTTCGGAATTATAATTTGTTTTCGCATCTAATTTTGGTTTTTGTTCAATAACAGAATTTCTATCAGTGATACAATTATCACGGCATTCGTTACTATTACACAATTCATGACATAATTTAAGAGCCTGGTCAGGTAAATTTGTCTCTAGTAAACTAGGAAAGTAATGGGGTATACTGTTCCAGGAAACAGCTGTACTAAATTGATTATTTCCGAAATTTAAAGGTTTTCCAGCTCGGTAAGGCAAATCTGCCATCTTTTTTGAAATACACTGACACCATTCAGGTATTTGTAAAGCTGATTTAGTTGCTGAAAATGCAGCTGAGGTTTCAACGTAACAATTATTAAGATCGTTGATATTAACACCTTCATCTTTGTATTTATTCCAGCATGCTTTGCATGGATCTATATTATATCTCATTTAGTTATTGGAGATATAATATAATTACAATTTTACCTTACAAATACATCATTTGCAACATAACATCCAGTTCTTTATTGGCAACTAGTTTATCAATAACAGGAGTGGTAATTACCAAAGGATAGGAAAGTTTCTTTTTCATCTTGAATGTTGTTGTAAATGGTATATTACCATTTTTATCCTGATGTGTTACAAGAAAATCTATTTTATTAATTATATCACCTATAGCCTTTTGTATTGTGCGAACACCCCTATCTTCTTGTTTACTAACTCTACGTATAAAGTACTCGCATAAGTCATCAGACATGGAAACTGATTCTTTACTTTTACAAATACTTTTTAGAGCTTTTGGAAGTATATAGTCCTGTATTATCTTAATCTTGTCATTTTTACTATAACCTTTGATTTCTATTGTCCACCATCTATCAGCAAGAGCACTGTCTGTTGGTATACTATTCATAGAACCGATATACCAAATATGTGAAAGATCTATGGTTATATCTCCTAAAAAGTTATCTCTAAACTCATGATTTTGTGACTGATCAACAAGATGAAGTAAGGCCGCTCTAATATCTGGATGAACAGCAGCCTTTTCAAGTTCATCCAAAAAAATTACCCCGTTCTTGTGACCCATTCGTCTTAGAGATTTTACAATTGCACCAGGTTGAGCTCCAATATATGTGTACTCATGACCCTTGAGGAAATCAGCCTTATCTACTCCACCAAATGATATTTGTTCAAAACCCCAATCCATTAATTTTGCAATCATTCGAGCAATGGCTGTTTTTCCTACTCCTGGAGGACCAACAAGACCTAAATTACTTCTCTTCATACCTGGATTAGTAAGTTTAGCACTAAGGAAAAGAAGAATTTGCTCCTTTGCTTTTTTCATTCCAAAGAGTTCTTCGTCTAACTTACGTGATGCTTCCATGATAAAACGAGTAATATCACTATGTTTTTTTCTTTTGTTATTCCTAGTAGAAACCTTAATCTCTTTAATGTTGTCATGTGGTATACTTGTCGCCCACTCTAACCAATGCTTAAGCTTACTGTATTCTTCACAACTACTTTCAAGATTCTGTAGATCCTCGTATCTTCTGTATATCGCAACCTTATTTGCTCGAGAAGTTTTAAGATTTAATATTTTATATTTGAGTGTTAATTGTGGATTATAATTAGTTAGACTTTTCTCTTCTTCAGCCATACGTTTGTGTTCTTTATCTGTAAACTTAATATGTTGTTTGTACCCAACCTTGTACTCTTTGAACATTGTGTTGTATCTGTTACGAGCCTCCAACCATTCCATCGTATTTGGTTGGGACGATTTATATATCTCATAAAATTGACAGAGTTTTGCCCTGTCTTCTAGTCTCAAAGGGGTTTTTAACAAAACCTTGACATTCGGTTCTGTTTTTTCCAATTCTTCCTGTACAGTTTGTAATGATTTGTGAAGTTCAGGATCACTTTTCTTAAGATTTTCCAACTCCTCGTCAAAATCTATATAATCTTCTTCTTCAAAATCTATATAATCTTCTTCACTTGATTCAATTTCTTCAATCGGTAGCTCATCAAGCTCACCATTTCTTACTTTCAACTCTTCAAGAGGATCCGGAACTGATTTAGGTGAATCACCTGTCCTTTTTCTCTTATTATCGTTAATATTATCATCGAGTAATGTACTCGGTCTTTTTCGAAGATTATGACTCATTCCTTTACTATTTGTACAAGTTTTTTTTAAGCTATATTCCTACTTTTGTAAAACTGAACTGACTGTTCATCAGTGATATTATCGAATAATAACCTTACAGTTCCGACCATTTCTATTTTTTCACGTTCTTGATATTTCTTTCTCTGTAAAGAATCATCACCTGTTAAATTAAAACTATCTTTTGTTGTCACGCTATAAGTGCAATTATTCATGAACAATGTTCGTAATTTATTACAAAATCTTCTAGGTTGAGACAATAGAATTATATTTTGTGCTAATTGCTCACAGTCCTCCATTGCAAAACCAGAAGTAGAAGAGTAATCAGCTCGATATACATTATCATTAAATAGATGATAATACAAATCTCGAAACATACTTATCATATAAGGTAACAAACTAGATTCTATATCAGATGAAAAATCCTCTAACCGACAATTCATATCCCATTTTCGATAACCATTGTTTACTGATCTGAGTGTGTAGAAACTATAAGGATCATCAGACGATGATTTAGGTAGATCTATATAAATAACATTAAAGAAATTATAAGGATTAATTATACACCATTTTATCAATTTCTCAATTGGAAATACAGCAACACAATAATTTGCTAACCCTGAAATATTTGAATATGGTGTAAATTCTTTTGGGAAATTTATCCCATATTTGAAAACTTTCTTTAGTGTATCTCTACATTCAGCATCCAATTGTGTAGTTGTAAATCCAGGATATCTTAAAAACCTATTATCTATGGGTGTTAGAGATTTTAATACGGAAGTTTTTATTTTTCTTTCACTTTGCTGTTTAATTGTAAAAATATTTGTTAATTCGATAACATGATATTCTAATACCTCCTTATATTCTTCAATCGACAAAGTACATAATAATTTAGATCTGAGTTGTTTCAGTTTACTCAGATGTTTGGCATATGTACGGCTAGTTAAAAGTTGTTTAAGTATCTCTTTACAACTTTCTTTAATACCATTGACCGTATTACCATCAAGATGTGTAAATGTCTCTTTCATTTTATCAACAGTGTCTATGACAGAAGTAACTTCCTCTTTGTTAGGTTCAGGTTTCACAGTAATTTTCTTTACTCGCCTATAGTTAGATGAAGATTTCTCAATTTTTACCAGATCCGTTTCATCTTCTGTGACACTTACAATATTATTATTTGTATTTTCATGCAGATAGAGTGTTGAATCAGTAGATAGGTTAAAAATATGAAGATCGTTATCTTTAGAAGAAATTAATGTACTCAGATCAATGTTAGTAACTGAAGATAAAAGAGCCCATAAAACTTTAACACGTGTTTTTTCTTTCTCTAATTCTTGTGCTAAATGTTCTACTACAGGAGTTTCTACTACAGGAGTTTCTACTACAGGAGTTTCTACTACAGGAGTTTCTACTACAGGAGTTTCTACTACAGGAGTTTCTACTACAGGAGTTTCTACTATTGGTATATCTTCAGTACATATCTTCAAATGATTATCTATAGTCTTCAATCCACGAGTTTGATACTGGCAAATTTGACATGTAAATAATATATTTTTATATTTTTGGCACAATCTTGTTTTCTTCTGATGCTGTAAAAGGCAATTAGCGTCTTTGAAAGAAGAATTACAATCACTACACCAAGTTTTTGTAGCAGTAGTCATTTTTATACTTTTATTGGATTTCTTTGAATCACTTCATTTTTAATTTTTAATAGATATAGATATTTAAAATCATATAGTCGATGACTAAACAATATGTCAACAGTAGATACATCTCTAGTTACATTCAAAGCTATCTCCAATTTCTGTATATCTTTAGAAGAAGTGTTTGGTAAACAACAGAGATCATTAAAACTTTATGTCAGGTTAATAACGAAGACTACTCTTTCTCATGAGAAAGCAATTAAAAAGCATATATCAGCATTTAGTAATTTTTGTTTAGCTAACAGGGACGCTTTAGAAGTTAAAGAAGCTTCAAAGTTAATAATGGATAAGATTTCATACTCTGAAAGAGTGTTCATAGATATTAAGAATATTTTCTCAGTTGCAGATAAGGAAACATCGTCAGTTATATGGAAACATCTTCTAATTATATCAGCACTTGTAGACCCAACTGGTAAAGCTAGACAAATTCTTAAAGATAGTTCCAAGAAAGGCTGTGAATCTGCTACAGAGGCCAATTTCCTGCATGATATTATCGGAAAAGTTGAAAAACATGTAGACCCAGATGCAAATCCAATGGACGCCGTTGCATCAATTATGAAGTCAGGCGTCTTTGCCGAACTTGTAGGTGGTATGGGTGACGGATTACAAGATGGGTCTTTAGATTTGGGAAAATTAATGGGGACAGTCCAGTCAATGGTAACAAGTCTCGGGGGTGAAGGTGAAGGTGAGGGTGGAGGTGAAGGCATGGATCTTATGAGTTCAATGATGGGAAGTCTAAGTACAGGATCATCAGAAGGGGGGGCTCCACCAGATCTCAGTGGGTTAATGAGTATGATGGGGGGTATTGGTGGACAAGAAGGGGGAGGAGCACCAGACTTAAGTGGTTTGATGAACATGATGGGACCAATGATCGGAGCTTTATCACAACAACAAGGAATTGGAGGGGAATCTTCAAAAGAGTAATATAGATTGCAAAAATACACCAAGTAATTCTTTTAAAAAGAATTACTTTAAATATTATTACTTATAAAATAATGACATTAACAGTTACTATAGGAAAAAATGATCAAACATACTATTACAATAATGGAAAAAGATTAACAAATTCGGAAGGGGAGAAACTGCTAGCTAAATCTAAATCTAAACCTAAACTGGATAAAGTATTCTTTACACTTGAATCATATCGATTAAAAGAATTAACAAGTCAGATATCTCTGATGGAAAAGAGGTTAAATAATGGAGAGCCAGAAACATACGAAGAATATAAAAAACAGAATAGACAACGTATGAAAGATAATTTGAAAAAAATTACTAGGATGGAAAAGATATATAAAAAGAGTAGCAAAATACTTAGTAAACTGAAAAATGGTAAATTGGAAAAAGAGTTTAGTATACTTGAAACTCACCGTTTGGATGAATTAATTAGTGAAAAAGAATTAATTAAGAGTCTACTAGCAAAAGGAGAACCGGATACATTTTCCAAGTATCAGAAACAGATTATTAGTCGTATGAAAGATAATCTGAAACGAATAAAGAAAACCGAAAAAATATATGAAAAGAGTTACAAAATACATAACAAACTAAAAGGTAAATTAGAACAAGAATTTCATATACTCGAAAAATATCGCTTGAAAGAATTATTAAACCAGAAATCTCGTATAGAAAAGAGGTTAAGTAAAGGAGAACCGGATACATTTTCCAAGTATCAGAAACAGATTATTAGTCGTATGAAAGATAATCTGAAACGAATAAAGAAAACCGAAAAAATATACGAACAAGTTCTTGATAACTCTAACTCTAGTACTAGTAAATGTGATAATGTAGTTTGCGGGGACAATAAAATATGTAATCCTTTATCAGGTAGATGCGTTCTGATGTCTGGAAAGATTGGGAAAAAAATATTGGGTATGGATTGTTCTGTCGGGTCTAGTACTCTTACCGGATCTCGTAAGTCTGTTGGTAGTAAATGTGAGAATGTAATATGTGAGAATCATAAAATATGCAACCCTTCATCCGGTAAATGCGTTCTGATGTCTGGAAAGATTGGGAAGAAAATATTGAACGTCGATGACTCTATTAATCTAGTACCAAAAAGTGGTAAAACAACTTCTTGTAAAAAAAAGAAATACAAAGAATGCAAACCTCATCAATACAGAGATCCCGTAACAAACAGGTGTAAAAATAAGGAAGATTATATTCGTGATAGAGAGAATACAGGAACATATAAAGATTGCCCGGATCATCAATACAGAGATCTGGTAACAAACAGGTGTAAAAATAAGGAAGGGTTTAAACGCGATCGCAGTCCAAAAACTAAACCTCGACGAAAGTACTCGAAAAAATCTAGAATAGAAATTTCTTCAGATGATGACAGAGATTGTATAAATCGTTCTAATATAAAATTAAGACCACATCAAGGTAAAGTAGTAAAGTATATGAAAACACATGATAGTATTCTAGTAGTGCATGGTACAGGTACAGGTAAGACTTTATCAGCTGTTACAATATCACAGTGTTATCTAGATGAATATCCACGACGTAAAGTTGTATTTGTTGGTCCAACTTCATTGATTAGCAATTTCAAGAAAGAGTTGAAAAAATATGGTGTCTCGTCAGATACAATACTCAAAAAATATAAATTTTACTCTTTCGATACATTTCTAAATATAACAAAGAGAAGACCAATGAACAACGTAAGTATAAAAGATAGAAAAAATATTGAATGGCCAATGAATCCAATACCATTAAATAATAAATTACTGATAGTCGACGAAGCACATAACATGAGAAATTCTCACGGTTCAAAATCAAGAGCTATTGTAAAAGCGTCGTTTAATGCTGATAAAACAGTCCTTCTTACAGCTACCCCGTTTGTAAATAATATCAGAGATTTTATCCCTCTTATTAATATGTTACATGGTAGTTATGTAGTTGGTACGTATAGAGAATATCAACAAAATGTTAATATCCCGGATTATTTAACAAAAGAGTTAACTATTGATAATTTATACAGTTTTAGTAATTTATTACGTGATAAAATAGATGTTGTAAATACCAGAGATCCGGAAAATTTCCCAAAACGTAATGATATCGTTCTTGAGATACCAATGACAAATTCTTATTACAACAGATATGTAAAATTAATGCAAGAAGAAAAATTTAATATACCTTTAATCGGTGAATCTTTTGGTTTTAAAGACCCTAGTAAATTTTATCATGGGTATAGAAGAGCGTGTCAAATAGCTGGACCTTCATATTATAGTAAAAAGATAGAGGCTGCTCTTCCTATTCTTATGTCCGGTAAATCTATTGTATACTCTAATTGGAGACAATTTGGTGTTGAACCCATCACAGATGCATTAAAAGGAGCCAACGTAAGCTTTAGAACATTTACTGGGAGTACTCCTGTTAGTGAAAGACAAGGAATAGTTAACGATTTTAATAAAGGAGACTTTGATGTTCTCGTAGTAACAAAAGCAGGAGGAGAAGGATTAGATCTTGTTGGTGTAAAAAGCGTTGTAATTTTAGACCCTACTTGGAACGACGCGGGTCTACAGCAGGTAATAGGTAGAGCTATTAGATACAAATCGCATGAGTCTCTACCAATAGAAGAAAGAGTCGTAAATGTATATATGCTTGTTCTTGTTGCACCCGAGAGTATTAAAAAACCTTACTCTACTGGTGATCAAATATTGTATCATATAATTGGAGAAAAACTAAAGTCTGAAGAAGTCCTTATGGATATTCTACAAACAGAATCAATTTAGTGTAATTCCATTCAATCTCTATTCCTGGTTAGGAATAGAGCTTTTAGTCTAATTAAATATCATCAATATTAATTTCAACCTTATCATCTTCAAAATCAAAGCATGAATCTTCTTCTGTCTTACTTTCTTCTCCAGTACCGATACCACCGAAGAAAGATGGAATTTCATTGTACTCAAGAAGTAATCTAGCCTCGTCGGCATCATATTTGTAACATACATCAAGCTTTTCTGTTTGATACTCTCTGTAACTTATCAAGATTATATCTCCAATTTTCATCCAACATCTTTTACGAAAACGCCCTGGAATAATCGCCATTTTTTTTGTTGAATCTGGAAGTACTACAATTACTCGACGATCTCCTAAGGATTTTTCGATTTTAGCATACTCTTGCATATCATCCTTAAATTCAAGAGATCTTTTCTGGACATCTTTTTTATTCTTAGAATTTTTAGATCTTTTTGTTTTCTTTGCCATTTTACTTTATTTATAATCAATGAAAATGAAACTAAATTTCATTTTCAAAAAAAACAAACGATTTATTAGTTATAAATTTTTCTCTTCTAACCATTTCTCACAATCCATTGCTGCTTTACATCCTTCTCCAGAAGCAGTAACAGCTTGTTTGTATCTACGACTACTAACACATACATCCCCACATGCAAATATACCTGGAACTGAACTCATAGTATTCTTCGAATGAACTATATAACCTTCGTCGTCTAATTCTAGAACACCTTTTAAAAATTTAGTTGAAGGATCATGTCCTATAGCAATAAATGCACCACCACAATTAATTGTCTCATCGTTATCAAGTAAAGCTCCAGTAAGAACACTGTCTTTAGTAATCCATTCTTTTACAGAGACATTTGTCTTCCAAATAATATTTGGATTATTTCTTGCACGATCTAACATGATCTTACTGGCCTTGAAAACATCTCTTCTATGTACAATTGTGACCTTACTAGCATACCTAGTTAGAAATATTGCTTCCTCCATTGCCGAATCTCCACCCCCTATTACTAATAATTCTTCTCCCTTGAAGAATGCACCATCGCATGTCGCGCATGTACTAACACCATTAGATCTAAGTATTTTCTCCCCTTTCGCACCTAGCCATCTAGCTTCAGCTCCTGTGGCAATTATTACGGAATTAGAATAGAATGTTTTATCAGAACATAGAATCTCAAACGGTGTTGTTTCCGTGTTAATTGACTTTACATAATCACATAATATTTTTGTACCAAATCTTTTTGCTTGCTCTTCCAAATCATTCATTAATTCTGGTCCAAGTATACCTGATGGATAACCAGGAAAATTCTCAACGTCTGTTGTTGTTACTAGCTGTCCACCATTTGAAGGTCCTGTAATCATTATTGGGTTTAACATTGCTCGAGATGCATAAATAGCTGCTGTATAACCTGCCGGTCCACTACCGATAATTATAACTTTATGTGTTACTTTACGAGTTGTCATTTTCTTAAAAATATACATGTCCTTATAATTGTTTTTTTT
>JGI20153J14295_10000542_pt1 | contig 31638 bp, 37 predicted proteins | sample COG_03_FD_14295 | JGI IMG/M metagenome (IMG submission 14295) | reverse complement strand
CTGGAGTCTAGCCATGTGTAAGTAACGGCAACATTATTAACTTTCACGTATACGTTTGCTTGTAGCAAGTATTGGAATGTGACGTTAAATATTCTGTTGCTACCGTCACCCGTGTATGTCACAAAGGATAAGGCCATGTTAATTCTCTATGTTTTAAATAAGGGGGGGGGTAAAAGAAACCCCTCGACTGAGGGGCTTGTGAGGTTACATTTTAAAAATATCGTCTATACGAGATTCTCTATCCAGGCGATTTTGCCTGAATGCTGGAGATTTATTCTCTAACGCTTCTCTAGCCATTAGGCGGTAGCCGTTGACTATTGTCTGAATCATCTTAACTTTTGGTGGAGTAATGTCACCTAAAGTAGAGTGTGGAGCCATTTTGTAGTCCATACTTTTTATTAACTCAGCTATCTCTTGATGCATGGTTCTACCTGTATATGGGTCACGCATTTCACCAACCATTCGGTTGTACTTAGCATAGACTGATTCAGTTTCTCCAAAGTCATAGACATCTCTAAAGTCCACGTTTGTACTACCTAACTCATACCCAACTTTCTGTATGATTGCTCTATCAAGACCATTTGATAATTTGTAAACTTGTTCTGCAACAGGGTCACTTACTACCTTACGGTTCCGAAACATGAATCCATATACTGGAATATCATAACTAGGTTTAGTGATTTCACGACCATATAAGTCATATTGCTTTCCCAACTTCTCAGACAACACAGGAAGTCTGCGATGTACCTTTTCCATGAATGAACTAGCTTCACGTACATTTTCATCTGAGTTCATTTGAGATAATACGTTAGGTGTGAATGCTACAAACCAGTTTTCAATGATAGTGGTAAACTTGTCTGGGTCATTAAAACCATCAAGAATCTTTTGCAAAGAAGAGAAGTAAGCTTTATTAAGTATGTTGTTAGTAACAGCATAAGTAAGTCCACCAAGAATTTCCAACATATGGTCTTCTAAGTTAGTATTTGATAAGTCTTTCTTCATCATCCACACAAGGTCTGCACTTAAACCCATTAACAATCCAACTGGGCCTAGCTTTGAATAGCTAACCCACTGGTCACCAACGCGTATAGAGTTAGGTTCATAACCCATCGCTTTCCAAAGTTCTCTTTGTTTAAAGTCAGAGGGGCCACTACCGGTCATTAAGTCTTCATGTGCTGCATACATCATCCCACTAATAGCTAACAAGCCTATTTGCTTGCGCGCCTTTAGTTTAGCTTTCGCAACAGGGGAACCTTCCTTTAGTATGTTCTTCTGTTTAGCAGAAATGCCTTTAGTAAAAGGCATGTACATCATAGATTCAGATACAATGTTAATAGGTGCGCGTATAAAAGGCACGACTATCAATCTTCCATATCCACCACCCAAGTTGGCAAAGTCATTTATTAAATTACCTAGTTTACCTTCCAAATCAGCAGTGTAAGTTGTCTCACGTATCTCACGTAAGATTTCTGTATCACTTACTTTTCCGTTTACATCAATCTTAGAGTTCATGTTCTTAGCAAGAAGTGCCTCAAACTCGTCCCCTTTAGGTTCAATGTTACTATCACGTACAACAACACCAGTGCCCGGCTCAGACGGTGCAAGCTTGCTATCCATGTATTCGATAACAGTGTCTGAATAGATTAGAGCGCGAGAACGGTTAGCTTTTATACCTTCATCTAAAAATAGCAAGGCTAAATGCGCTTGGTGTACACCACGCTCCCAAAGGTTACGCCTAACAAAACTCATGTTTGCCAATGCTGTATCTCTTTGGTCTTCAACTTTAGTGACAAAGGGGTCAGTAACGTGTTGACCATTCTTCCAAGCTTTCATTGCTTGGCCCCAAGAAGACCTGAAGTAACGCCTATTACCAGCGTACTGCGCCCATGCTCTTTTTCTTCCTCTAGCTTTCTCAGCACCACGTCCTAAATGACCCCACCATTCAACAAATGGTTCAGTCCAAAGTTTAGACATGTTAGATAAAGCAGCCGCTTCAATAGTTGAAGGGCCAGATAGCATCATTGCAGAACGGAATCTGATTAACTCACTCAAGAATGTAGGGTCATTAAGCTTGTCTGTAGCTTTCTTCATAGCCTTGAGGTCAGCCATTCCTACCTTACCTGAACCAGCTTTAGCCATAGACAGTATTGTTTTAGCCAGTGAGTCTACATCCCCACTAGCTTTGCCACTCATTAGACCAGCTACTAAATCTGGGTCGCCTTTCATAATCATGCGGTAGTTACCAAGACCACGGGAAAATTCCCTTGAAGCTAACTTAGTCAGTTCCATAGTGTTAGCAAACAACCCTGCCATTTCTACGAACTCAGCAGCTTCAGCGTATGACAGACCCTGACCTGTGTCTTGGTGCTTCTGTGCTAACTCCCACACCCTTTCACCTACAGTAAGGTTAATTTGACGCATCTTTTGCGCTCTATGCCTTATTCTCTGTAGTTCAACGTGGTCATCTTTATACTGTTCAAGAATTTCAGACAGGTCACCGCCCGTCTGCTCCATTGTGAGTCTTCCTTCTTCATCAGCTTTAGCACGGGCTGACTCCAAAGTTTCGACACCATCAGGGCCATTCATGTCAGCATCACGTAAACGGACTTTTTCCCAGTGGTCAGACGAAGCGTTTATAAAACCCTTAACATCATCAACTGTTTCTAGTCTATCTACATTGAAGGTAGGTTCACCGTCATACAGGTGTGAAAAGTTCTCACCGTCATTAGCTTGACCATAGCTTTCGCCATTGTTTAATGAATCTGTTTCACCATCACGAGGTCTTACTACAGTAGAAACATCTGTGTTAGGAGCTTCGTAGTCACGAAAATTAGGGTCATCAAGTAACTCACCCTCAAGAGAACCATCGTCTTTAGCAGCGTTAGGAACTTCTTCAGGTGCGTCTATTCTAGGTGTGTCTGCACCAACCATATCATCTACATCAACTGGCCCATCACCTTCAGGTAAAAGACTTTCTGTAGTACTTAGTTCAGGAGACTCATTTGACCTTAGTTCTTGGCGAACCTTTGGTGGAGAAAAGAGTTTAGCAATACTGAAACCTAGTGTAAGACCAGTACCTAATCCAATAGCTGACGCTTGACCTACTTCTCCAGTATCTACCTTAGATAAATCACCCTTGTTATCAATAACCTGTCTACCGACATTATCAGCACCTCCATAAACAGCACCCTCTGCACCAGCGACTACGCCAGCACCTAATGCTTTTTTGGACATGAGACTTTTAAGTAGTGCTGTAGCACCTCCCTTTAGAACAAGACCTTTGGCGGCTTGTGCAAATAGACCAAATCCAGCATAAGTAGAAATGTCAGTGGCGATACCTTTAGCTGCTCTACCAAAGTGGCGTAACTCAAGAGGCATTGCATCATATCGTTCCATTGTGCGAATCAAAGCCATTTGCTCTTCATCACTCCACTCTTCAATACCCATAGCTACAAAACCAAGGTCAGGAAGGTTCCACTGAATTTGTCCTATGGCTTGCATAGCACCTTCAGCATACTCTTGGTCTGTGAACTCTGGAGCAACATAAGCTTCATTAGCCGCAGCCATACCAGCCTGTAGTTCATCAATGCCTACAGGAGGCTTAAACATGGCGTTAGTACCCTGCTGTGACTCCATGTATTCTTCAGCACCTGAACCTAAATCAACGCCTAAACCCTGAATGTTTAACTTAGGGGCAAGGGTTCTAGCATCTGCTATGAACGACTCGTCTTGAAGCCAATCATCTTCCGTCTTGGGGGCTAAAGATGCGCTACTAAATCCAGTTATAATTTCAGGTTTAACCGCAGTATGCCCTGCTGGAGAAAGGTCAGCCGCAGTAAATCCAGGACCTTGAGTATCAGTGTCAGCCATTACCTGTTCTCCCAGATTTCTTTATTATTTTCAAAGTAAGTTGCGAAAGCACCTGTACCACCCATGTTGCCAAACCCATCATTTAATGCTTTTAGCTGAAGGTCTAAAATTTTCCAGACTTGCATCTGCTCACCTTCATAAACATCCAGTTGTAATGGGTCTTCATCAATCAATCGTTTTAATTCACGACCTTTATCACTAGATTCAAACACCGTATTGATGTTGTCTAAACTAGCGTTAGCAGAGAAAGTGTCATTCTTTTCTTTAGATTCTTCTGCGACCTTTGCGACACCAGAAACAAACTCTTGATGGGCTAACACTTGAGCCTTTACAATTTCTTTTTCTTGATTAATTTCTGCTTCAGCTTGCAGGTTATAGGAAGACAACTCAGAAGTTGTTGGCTTATTACCTGTTGTATTGTAGTGGTGCTGGATTATCCTAGACATTGCTGCATCAAAACTTCTACCTAACTGCGCTACTGCATCAGCATTGGTTTTAGATTTATACATCGTGGACTGTTCAAGTGCGCGAGTAATGTCACCTTTGAAGTCTTTGACAATAGGTTGTTTTAAAATAGGCGTAACTTTGTTTGATTGGTCTAAAGAATTAATTAAACTTGCTGCATCATCAGGATGTATTTTATCTTCTGACACCATCTTAAAGATTTTAGCGTTAGTAACCATGTTACCTTCTGGGTTATATGCACTATTCTTTATGTCAGCTAAAACAGCATTGTAATAATTAGTATGGTGATTTAGCTTTTCAGTACCAACTTCAGCATTCTCTTGAAAAGCATCCTGAACACCAGTGATGGTTACCATAGAAATACCATTGCTAGTTAAAGCGTATATCATTTCTGTTGGAAGTTCTTTATGTGGGTTCTGGTAAAAAAAGTCGTTAGCATCATTCCAACTATCTTGGACTGCTTTAGCCTTGGCATTTTTAGCATCAACAGCTAATCCACGTTGAACAGCTTCTCTTCTAGCAACCACTTGGTCTGTCGCCTGTTGAATAACAGATTCAGCATTAGTGTTTATAACCTTGCCTCCACCAGTAGCAAACCTAGATACCCTTGCTAATAACAGATAGTTGTCATCACCTGTACTGACATACTTTGTAATGGCGTGGTCAAACACCATCTTGTTACCTTCAGCCTTAGTCATTCCACCAGTGGCGTGGGCTGTAAGAACCATATCCTCTGTATTATCAGCCACCTGTTGAATGGTCATAGTGCCAGCATTAATACTAGCCATGTCAGAGTCTATGCTTTGTCCCATCTGAGACTTTGTTTCAGTCCTCATACGGGTATCAAGGAATGAACGATGCTTTGCCCTCATGCCATATTCAGTTTCATTTATGACACCTAAAGCACCAGAGGTCATAAAGCGGTCACCCTGTAAAACGTCAGCTAACTGGGTTTTACGTTCAGCCATGAATGTAGGAAAGTCCGTTCCCGTTTCATTTGATTCCATTCGCCATTTGTTATAGGCATCTTCACTTTCAGTACGCCATTTGTTTGCAAATGACTTTCCACGAAGTTCTTTTAGGTGAGCTATAACTCCGGGAGATTCCTGCGTGTAAGCACTAAAGTCATGTATGCTATCAGCGTTGTTAAGGGAATCTGAAATGTGTAGGTTTTCAGCAGTTGCTTTATCTTCAATCTGCTGTTGTTTACTTTTAGTATTCGCAAGTCTCGCAAGACCCTCTTCTATGCCAGAAGGTGTTTGGTCAGGACGGACGTAGAAGTCCCCCGACTGTGCCGCAGGGCGTAGTGCTGTCACCTCGATGCCAGAGTTAGTCGCCATTTTCTTTATTCCTTAATATTTAGTTGTATTTACCATCACCGATAGTGTAATGGTCATTTGCAATTCCTAACCCAGTAGCCAATAGGCTTGGGCCTTTCTTTCCACGTCCGTCAGCTTGGACTCGCAAGCCCTCTAACTCGTACTGACGTTGTTGGATTTTATTATCAAAGTTGGTATTTATGTTTAGCTTGTTACGGGCTTCTACAGCTTGCTTATCCCGAATAATCCTTCCTACAATTGAACCTCCCATACCTTCTACAGAAGCTGCATAGTCAGCTTGCGCTTCCCTAGCTTTTATAGTGTCTTGAAAGAGTTTGTCAGAGGCCGCAGTACGTTCTTGTAGCGTTGCTATGGATTCTTGCGTGTATTGCTGCATGAGATTGTCACGAACTGCTTTGTTCTGAGCGTCAGCAGCAGATTGCTTTTCCATATGTCCAACTACTTTCCCTGCTGTTGCCAGCATCATGGGGTTGCACATTTCATTTCACCTTTATAAATTCATAGAATGGCTTTTTGCCCACCCCATATTCGGGTACTAGGCGTACCATAGTGAAGCCCATCCATTGAAGCCAGCGTATAGCTTTTGGATTCTCTGCATGGACATAATTAAATAACAGGTCGTAGTCTTTATGGACTACATCAAGCCATTCCTTACACTCAGATTTAAGTTGTCTAGTGTGTTGATATATTCCTTTACCACCCAACATCCAAGGCACACCTATAAAATCCTGGTTTACATTCCCTACACCAAAACTCAGCATAGTAAATTTGACTACACCAAACATAAGTATAGGAACTCCCTCTCCATCAACAGCTACATATGCTGCATCTGAATCATTAAGTGATTTAGTCAGGGCCGTTACTGGCCCCAACCCACAAGAAATCTTTAACTCTTCCTTGTCTGCATCACGTAACCGTGGGCCTAACAAATTGCAATCATTAACGGTTGCTAATCGTACTAAAGCTACCATTAAATTCTTCCTGATTTAGTTGTGTAGTAACCTGTCCATTCCGCAGATTGAAAGGTGCTTGGGTAAGGTGTGTCATTGCTTACTGTAATAGAAACCCTGTCATTCTTGGATAACAAAGGAAACTCAAAGTCACCTGAAGTCAGGGCTACTGAACCAACTTTTATTATTCCTAATGGTGGGCCGCTAAAGTGGTAAGTGTGTTCGATACCTTGAGTAAGCGTAGTGACTTTAAACATACCTGTGTTTTGGTAAAGTAACTTGAAGTTGCGTAACTGTAATCTGCCTGAAGTGTCTGTTAACTGACTACCACCAGCACCTACACTTTTCTTATACTGAGTTGAGAATGTGTAAGACATAGTGTATGGATAGCCTACAAAACTCTCACCATCAATAGTTGTAGTGATTTGGTTAGCGGCTGGTGTAGAGCCTGATTCCAGAGCGTCAAGGAAAACCATTTTTCCTGTTGCTGTTATTTCAGGAGACTCTTGCAATTGCATCTTTTCAAGAACAATACTTGAACCCCGTTGCAGTACCCAAAATGCTGTTGACTCAATTACTGACAAATTTAGTATGCGGTCTGAGTACGGGAACTCCCACTTAGACCAAGACATCTGCAATGCTTGACCGTCACGTCTTAGATATTTATATACATAAGCTGTTGGTACAGTGTGTACACCATCAGTCAATACAAATAACATATCTTCATTAGTGTTAGTCACCAAAGAGGTAGCTTTACCTTTTATATAACGAGGAACATTGAGGGTCGCATCAAGAGCGATGTTGCTTGCAGTATCTGCTTGAACGAAGAATTCACGAACACCTGCGAAATCTTCCCTGTTAGTGGCGAAGTAAACATACTCACCAGCACCAACTGGCTCTGCCTGTAAAGATGATTCATATTCAGTAGTCTGATTTATGGACACAGTTTCAGGAGTCAATGAGTCACCCGCACTCAGCATAAACTGAGTCTGGTCAGAGAACAAAAGAAGTGTCTCGTTAAATGGTATAGCGTGGCGAAGTATGGACACTTTAGTGTGACTCACTGCTACATCTATAGGGTCAGTTGCTAGTACAGTTGTTACTGTTTCAGGGTAGAAAGAGAAGTATTCACCAGAACGGCTAAAGATAACATTTTCATCTGCTATCACACCTAGTCGGTTACGATGAAAGAATATATCGTTAAGCTTTTTACCTATAAAAGAGGGGTCACTTGCAGATATTTCATCACCTACAGAACGGCTAATCCATTCGTTAGGAGAAAACGTGAATGTGCCATTAGCATTTCTTACAAGCTTCCACGGCATGGTAGCTGCATTTATTGTGGAGTCTGCTCCTTCTGCTATGGACTCTTTCCATATACCTTCAGCAGTATCGTCAGCTACATATTCAACATAGTAGTTATCAGCTTCAGAAGTTTCATCACCTATTACCTTCATCTTAACGCCATTAAATGCACGTCTTGGTAATTCAGAGAATCGTTGTACTGAACCTTTGGAACCAATTAATGCAGCGTTACCGAAGGAGTCTTCAGTACGAAGCGTAAAGTCATTACCATCTGTTCTCTGTATTCGTATAGCAGAGCCATACCGTGTGATGGTATATACAGAACCTAAGTTACTAATTAACTGGCTAGTCAATTGTGTGGCAATGTTGTTGGTCTTCAGGTCAGCCTTGTCTGTAGCACTGGTGGTATATGAAGCGCGCTGTGTGTTGTCTATGAATACTTTATAGTCTTGCGCGTAGTTACCCTGCTTTACATGCACAATAGCTTCAGGATGGGCTGGCGTTGAAGTGCTTGCAATCACGGAAGTAGATATTGATTTATTTAATATGAAAGTGAAATCAGCAATGGTTACAGACTTAAAATCTGTAAAGGGGTTACCTGTAGCTAAGTAAGAATAACCAGAGGGTGTGCTTACAGAATATTCAGTCCCGTCAAAGCCAAACACTTTTAAAGACGTGTTATCTGCAATAACAATGTAACGCTCAGTTATGTCACGGTTAATGGTGTGTATAAAGAAATTACCATTGGCTTGGGCATTGGACACCAAAGTAGCTAAATGCTGTGAAGGAGGTCGCTTGCGTAAACCACTGATAATAGAACTAAAGGCATTGACCTGTTCTTCTGCTTGAGAATTCAAACGAACACTAGGGGCTTGCTGTGATACCCCGTTAGCGAGGTTTGGAATACTGCTACTTACAAGTGCCATGTGTTACCTCGAAATTATTCGGTAAACGTCTTGGTTACCAGTTAGGATATTGTAGTCAGCATTCTGGGACTCAATAAGACGGAGGCTAGTTAAAGCTAGATACTCGTCTTCACGGTTCATTCCGTGTAATGAGTCAGAGCCGAGCAAGCGGTCTTGGAGTATACGGGATGCCCGTAGGGTGATGTAGTTACGTGCTGCCTCTGGGATTTCCTCAAAGGGTAGTAAAAGAATTAGGTTACATTTCACAGTATCAGTGAATGTGTATGTATGGTTTTTACGGTCATACGCCCGTGAACCACGTTGAACTAAGTCATGTTTATTAGACACTTCAGAGGAATCCACAGACATTAAATTAGTAGGTAATGGTAGGTTGTTATCTAGGTCAGGAACTAGAGGATAGTCATACTCAGTGTTAAAGAACCAACCTTCAACTTGAACTCCACGGTTAACACTGTGTAGTACAGAAAGTGCAGCTAGGGCATCGACTGAAGTCATGTTTACCAAGGTGTTCACAGGTGCTTCACCAATAGTATTGAGCATGGTATTGACTGCTTCCAACTCACTTGTAGGTGTTAGGGACATAGTAGTGAATCCTTAAAAGAGGAAAAAAAGGGGAACCGAAGTTCCCCTAGTGTGTTATGGCAATGCTAATTCAATAGCAGCTTCTGGACGCAAGATACCGTGACCCATTGCATACTTAGCAACGAACAAAGTGCCTTGGCGACGAATGTCGTACTCAGACTCAAGGCCCAAGTCCATTAGCTTAACTGTAGCGACAGCAGACTTGTGGAATACCACAGCCTTTGTCTTTGTGAAGTCAGCATGGTAAGTGTTCTGCTCACCAGTAGTAGTGGTTTGGTTACCAGTAGGTAAGTGGTTAGACTTAACGATGGTAATACCAGCTACGCGCAATACTTTACCGTCTGCGTATGCACCAGCACCACCCCAATCTTTGTTCAAGACAGTGGTGTCTTGTGCAAGCTTGTAGTAGATAGCAGGAGATACAACGGCATAGCGTTCATCTTCTGGAATGTCATCACCGTCCATAGACTCAGCAGCATCGAACAAAGCAGCTACGATGTTTGCAGAGGTAGTGAAGTTTGCTTTAGTGATTACAGTACCACCGTTAGTACCGGTAATAGTTGCAGCACTACGGGCAGCTTGTACAACTACGCGCAAGATGTTCTTGTCGTATGTGTTAGCCAATACGTTACCTAACTCTTTGGTGTAGGTTGAACGCACGTCATAGTGGTTCTTAGCTTCATCAATGTTTGCAATGAAAGCAGGGGCAATTAGCAAATCGTCAACAGCAATAATCTTCTCTGCTGCTTTGATTGAACCACCTGTGATTTCTTCACCAACAGAGTGGTAAGAAGCAGTCGCAGTACCCATAACTGGGAATGATGCTGACTTGCCATTGTTGATAGTGCGAACAGAATGCATTGCTGCCATTACGTTCTTTTCTTCAAACTGTGTGATTACTTCGCCAGCGAATAGCTTTAGAAATAATGCATCAGTTGCGCCAGCGCCATTGACTTGGCCTAGACGTGATACAGTTGCGTTACTCATTTTAATAGTCCTTAGAGAGGGATTGAAGTTTCAAGTTTTTGTTCTCTTGAGGCTTCAGCCTTTCCGTGACTTCCACAGTGTTGTCCCTCGCAAGGGCAATGTATTTGTCAGTGGTTTAGCTTTTAGCTTGTAGAGGGGTGCTTAGATAACGCTAGAGCGCGCTAACTTAGCTTCGACTGTCTTACGGAATGCAGGGTCAGTCTTATATTTTGGGTCGCGCATAGCTGCTGTAACCTGTGCTACGCTCTCAAATTTACTTCCTGCATTTGCAGGGGTGTCGCCAGATAGTAACGAAGGGTTACTCCCAGTGTCTGCTTGGTATTGAGCGTTAAGGCCGCGAACAGCTAATTGGATTTGGTTTTGGTCTGCTGAACCCATGACATTATTGTACGAATCAATTTCAGCACTGCTAAGATTGTTAGTCGCCCAAGACATCATAGAGCCATAGTTTTCTTCACCACCTACTGTACTGAACATTTCAGTTCGTATACTTGTGGCTAATGCTTCTTGCCCAGCAATGTATGAATCAACAACATCACGGGGAATGCCTGACTTATTGATGGCCTCATAGGTTTCATCAGATAAAGAGCCATTGCTGCCATACTCTAATTGCATAGCATCGAAGTCTAGCCCTGCATTAGAGGCAACCTCTTTAGCATCATCTTTAGTAGGTATTTCAGATGGTGTTTCTTCAGCCGTAGCTTCAGTATCTTTACCACCTGACATTTTCTTTTCAAGGGCAGCATAAGACTTAGCCATATCTTCTGGGGTCTTAAACTTCTCTGGTAACCACTCAGGCCGTTCATCCGTTTCGGACTCTTGGTTGTCTGGGGTCTGGGGGGAATCACCGTCAGCTTTAGCTACCATAGCATCAATATGCTCTTGGTCATCTTTGTCTTCGCCTTGGGCAATTGTTACAGATTCTACCATTATGTTTGCTCATTTCCTTGTTGTGCTGTCATTTGCTCTTTCATAGCATCAAAGGCTTGAGGTGCTAACTGTTGTCCAGTTTGCATAGCCATTGCTTGCTGTTCTTCTTGTTGCATCTGTTCTTCAGATTTAATCAAGCCACCCATGTCCATACCCAGTGATGTACCTACGCGAGTGATGTAATCACCTACGTTCATGTACTTTTGAATCGCTTCTGGGCCTAGAGGCTGAAGGTGGTCGAGCATTGCAGATAATTTATTTAAGTCATGTCCACGGCCTAAAGCCTCAAGTCCAGTGACGATTGTTGGAGACACCACACCCTTTGGCAATTGCGGAACTTTCTTCTGCTTTTGCATTTGTAATAAGAGTCGGTTAACTAAGGGGAGTTGAAATTCCTGGCTCAAGATAGAATAGATACCGCCAAGGGCATCCTCTAGTTCTGAGGCCATGTAACGAATCTCTTCGGCTGTTACACGTTCAGCATTTCGCTGTACTGAGGAATTCATTAAGAACGCATAAGATAATCGTTCTTTAATTTCTTGTGCTGTTTGGAACGCTATCTGCATATCTCCAGACTTCTGGACTTGCAGCGTAGTTACATCGTTAGCATCACCTTCACGTATAGCACCATTAGGGGCTTCAGCAAGGACACGCGCACGGGTTGTGCCATTAGGTCTTACTAAGAATATAATCTTTGCAGATGCCGCAGCAGCTTCAACAATGGATTGTGTCAAAGACTCAAGGGAGTTTAAGTCACCTTGGTATTCTTCCACGTATCCACGTCCGTAGGACTCACCATCAATGCGGCTTAGTCGTAGGGGGATGTATGGAGACTTGTCCAAGGGAAAAGTTCCTGTCGCTTCTGGAACAGGTATTCCTGAAACTTCTTGCGAGACATTCCATTTACCGTCTCTACGAACAACATGTGTAAATAGAGATACAGGTTCATCTTCGGCAGTGTCTTCTGTGTCAGCAGCTTCTAGTAATAATCTAAGTTCTTCAGGTAAAGCACTAGGGGATACATCTTCCTTAGTGATTATTTCTAAAGGGTTACCCATTGGGTCACGCTTCAGGACATATCTGTCTAAATGGAACACTCTCATTCCACCTTTATCAGGTTGGAAGAGTAGTACGTTACCAGCAACTAACAAATGTTTAATAGCTTCAAATGCTGCAATGCGAGTAGAAGATGCTTCAATCTCAGACATTACTGCTCGTTCAATTTTGGAGAGAGCTTCTTCAACTTCTGCTCTTGCACCTTCCTCTTGTGCTAACTCTTGCAACTTAAAATCGTCCACTGTTAAGCGGAAGAATGGCGAGTTAGGAGGTAGTAATGCCAGCAACATTTTAGAAGATAAATTATTAACACCACGCGCACCAATTCCTTGATATGGGGTGTATAACTTTGAATGTGCTGAATGACCATCTGGAGGAAGTAGGCTAGGGATTGTGAGTTTTGCTGCATCCCTAGCGCGGTCAAGAAAAGGTTGACGCTCAGACTCCAAACGCTCGTAGCGTTGGCGTATAGCTGTCATATATATTTACTTCTTTGGAATGTTAATACCAGTAGCTGAAGTACCACCAACTTGCTGGTCAATACGCAAGGCAGAAGTGCCTTTCTTCTTCTTGTTGGTCTGTGAACGCTTGTTGTCTACATCACCATTCTCACCAATACGGGGAGCCGTAGGTGCAAGGTCTGCTGGTGGTGGAGTAGGTGGTGGGGGTGGATTAGGTGCAGGGGAGGAGCCGCCAAAACACATATTTAATTCTCCGAGTGTGGGTTTAGTTGGTCATTATTAACCAATTCTAAAAAGTTTATGACTCTGTAAATACCTTTCCATTCCTGAGTCATTTCAGGAGTGAAGGTTAGTATTTCAGGGTTGAGGGGGAATAACTTTTTAAGTGCCTCTACAACCTCAGTTGATACAGGAGGCCATTTGTCAATATCCATTGAGAGTCCTTATAGTGCGACAGTTGGTTAGATTTTGTGTTTGTCAAACGCTTCAATCCACATTTTGCATTCTTTGCTACGGACAACATCGTCAATACCAAATTCAATAACAGGAACAGGAAGGTTAAAGCGTTGTGCAAGTTCAATGATTGTCGCAAGTCCACTGGTTTGACGTATGTCAGATTGTGCAATGTCACCATTGATTACGATGCGGCAGTTCTCACCTATACGGGTGGTGAACATCTTCATTTCTTCTGGTGTTGTGTTCTGCGCTTCGTCCATAATAACGAATGCATCACTGAATGATGAACCACGCATAGTCTCAAATGGAGCAACAATAATTGCACCACGCCTAATCGCATTTTCGTATGCACCACCCATGCAGTTCTTTAGAACCTCTACAACAGGAGTAGTCCAAGGAGCCATCTTCTCTTCTAAAGTTCCAGGAAATGAACCCAGTGAGCGAGAGGATGGTACGTTAGGGCGTGTCAGGATTATCTTATCAATAGTCCCTTGCATGTATAAGTGCGCTGCCATAGTGCTGGCTATGTATGTCTTGCCCGTGCCAGCACAACCTAGACTTATGGTTTGCGTGAAGCTATTAATAGCCTCTATGTAACGTGCTTGCATAATAGTCTTAGGCCGAAGTGCTGTCTTTGGAGTCCGTTCTTCCATGAACTTATCTTTAATTTCACGCTTTGGTTTTTGCTTACGTTGTTGACGTGGCATGTCTTTTACCATCCCCATGAGTCTCCTGACATTCCATCAGCAGAGTAATCTGTTACGCGACCTTCAAAGAAATTCTTAAAGCTGTCGCCATTTAAAACCCAATCTAACCAAGGTAGTGGATTAGATTCAACATCCCAATTAGGCTTCAATCCTAAGTTAATTAAACGTCTATCTGCGATATACCGTATATATTCTTTAACTTCGTTTTGAGTGATACCTTCCATAGCACCAAGTTCAAACGCCAAATCAATAACTTTATCTTCAAGCGTAACCGCAGTCCGATACATATCGTAGATAGACTGTTTAAATTCATCATTAACAACCTCTGGGTTTTCAGTAATGTACTGACGGAACAATGCAGTCATACCATCGACATGCATTGTCTCGTCACGTATTGACCATTCAACTATCTCGCACATCCCCTTGAGCTTTCCAAAACGCTGGAAGTTTAGGAGCATGACGAAGGCAGAGAACAGGGACATACCCTCATTACAGACAGTCTGAGCAATAGACTTGGCTAGACCTTGCTTAGTGTCTGGGTCAAAGGTTTGCATAAACTCAATCTTGTCAGCCATAGCTTCATACTCAAGAAAAGCTGTGTACTCTGACTCTGGAAACCCAAGGGTGTCATTGAGTAATGCATAGCTACGCATGTGGATTGTCTCTCGCTGTGCGAATGACAGCATCATCATTCTAGCCTCATTGTTTTTGATACGAGGTAAGAACACATCAACATAACTACCCCCGACTATCACATCAGACTGAGTGAATAGACGAAGGATTTGGGTAATAAAGTTTTTCTCACTGAAGGAAATCTTTCCAGACTTCCACTGTGCTACATCTTCTTGTAGGTCGCATTCCCATTCACCCCATGCCAGCTTGTCATGCTCAATTGCTTGATTGACAAAGCTAGGGTTGGCGAAAGGTTTGTATGCTGGTGATTGGTCTAACAAACTCATTGGTTATCCTTGGCAAGAAAGGCATTCATCATCATCGGCATAGTCTTTAAGAGCAACACGGCTCGGCTTGAAGCTTACTGTGTCTGCTTTTGCACCAGCACTTGTACGAAGATAATACAGCCCTTTTAATTTTTTGTTGAAAGCCCTTAGATGGACTTCGTTGACGTAAGCTTTATCCGTCCCAGCAGGGAAGAACAAGTTTACAGATTGACCTTGGCAAATAAATGGCTGACGCTCTGCTGCGTGGTCTACAACCCAGCGTTGGTCTAGTTCAAATGCGGTCTTATAAATTTCCTTATCCCAATCATCCATCCACTCTAAATGCTGTACGCTACCTTCGTGCAGAATGATTGAAGTCCATTGTTCCTCTATCCAACTATGTCTATCAAACTCATTCTTCCATAAGTATGCATAGTCAAAGATTACCTTTTCAAGGTAAGGGTTGACGACAAGGTGCGCTCCGACACGGGTACGGTGTGTGAATGCATTAGACTTTAGAGGTTCAATGGATGCTGAACAGCCAGCAATGATTGACGAGTTGGCGTTAGGAGCAATAGCTAACAAGTGACTATTACGCACTCCATCAACATCAGGACAAGAACCACGCTCACGGGCCAGATGTACAGTAGCAGCTCTAGCTTGAGCTTTGATATGCGTAAACATATCAGTGTTGTAGGACGTAGCCATTGGAGATTCCCAAGGGATACGTGCGCGTTGCAAAGCACTATGGAACCCCATTGCCCCTAGTCCTAAACTTCTCTCTTGTGTCGCACTGTAGATAGCCTTAAACAATTCTTTAGGAGCATTAAAACAGAAGAATGAAATCACGTTATCCAGCATTTCAATCAGGTCAGCTACCATACTGGTATTTTTCCAATGCTCATAATGCTCTAGGTTCACACTAGACAAACAACACACTGCTGTTCGTTCTTCAGAGGTCGGTAAGTGAATCTCATTGCAGAGGTTCGACCCGTGTATCTTTAAACCCTGCTCTTGCATGGCTGGTGGTAGATGCCTGTTGGCTTCATCAATGAAGTTCAGGTATGGCTCACCAGTTCGGAAGCGCGTATCAATCAAACGCTCCCATAGTCCACGGGCTTTCACAGTTTCACGGACAGTTTTATCAGCAGGGTCAATTAAGTCCCACTGACCATCAGCCATAACCGCATCCATAAATGAATCAGGGATGTTCACAGCGTTGTGAATATTGAAAGCTTTTCGATTCGGGTCACCACCTGTGGGTACACGGATGTTGATAAACTCAACTATGTCTGGGTGAGACACATCCATGTATGCAGCATAAGAACCCTTGCGAGTCTTGCCCTGCCTGTACGCAGTCATGTCACTATCGACAGTCTTTAGGAAAGGAATAGGTGAAGGAGCAACATCACTAACAGAACGAATGTCGCTCCAATGGCCCCCCACTCCGCCACCTTTAACACTAAGCCATCGTAGTTCTGATGTATGGTCGATAAGACCACTGAGGCTGTCAGGAACATAACTAAGGAAACAGCTAATAGGAAGTCCACGAACCTTCTCTCCTTGCGCTGGGGCATTTGATAATAGTGGGGATGAAAACATGAACCAGCCTTTAGAGGCGTAGTCATATATTCTCTGGGCTAGGTCAAAGTCATTGCGGCAATAAGCCATAGCTGCACGGGCATATGCATCTTGAGGGTCTTCCCCTTCACGACAGTAGTAGTCACTCAGGAGTGTTGCGGCTTGGTCGGACAGTAATTCGTTACGGCTATAATCAACTACAATGCTCATGTATCCACTCCGTTGTTTCGCGTATACCTTTGAACCCAATAAGAGTAGCTCCAGTTTCCGTGTTGATTACTGTTGGTACACTACGAACTTTGTAATGTATGGCTGCGTCAATATCTTTTCCTATGTCGATTTCATCATAGTCAACCTCTTCATGGTTAAGGACAGTGCTGACTGCTTTACAAGGCTGACACCCTTCTGTATAAAATTTTATAATCATATTATTTCTCAGTCATACTTCAGGTGCTGGAGTTCTAGCCAGAGTTCTGCGTAGTGGATTATCTTTTTAATGTCAGATTCAAACTGACCCTTATGTGGTGCGCGAGTTGCGTACTTCACTATGTTGCCAGCGCAGAAATCCAATTCATTTTTCATTATGTATTCGATAGGCTGGATGGGGTGAACGTAATGGTCACCACCTTGTTGACGTGCTAGGGAACTGGGGGTGTCCATAGAATTATTTCTCCTTCATTGTCGATGTCTTCATACCGTAAGATACGAGCGCATCGTGCTTGAATTATTGCATCATCCTCAGTCAGCCCTGCTTTCTCATAGGTAGTTACAATGGCTTGCCACATGGCAATGACACGTTGGTAACTGTCACTGATATTAAGAGTTGCTTTGGTTAGTATTTGTTGTGCTTTAACGGGGCCAATCTTGGGACAACCTTTATAGTTATCTACAACATCACCAGTTAATACCTGTGTTAAGAACATTAAGTCAGCAGCAGATTCACTGATAGTAATGATTCCATCTTCTGGATGTGCAGGGTTGAAGTACCTACAGGGAATGGTCTTGAGGTCTTTGTCCTCAGAAACAATGATGGTGTCATTACCATCACTACCTCTGATACCCATTAGGTCATCAGCCTCAAAGGGTTCACGTAATACAGCTTTGTATTCCTCAATCATCCAATCCTTTAAAGGTTTTAGAATGAGAGGTTTACGTGTGTCTTTACGGTTACCTTTATAACTAGGTAGTACATCCTTCCTGTAGTTCTCAGAGCCAGTGAGGTAGAACTTAAAGTCTTCAGCACCTGTGTCTTTAAGAATCTTATTAAGCTTCATACGAACAAGGTCTTGCCCTACAGATTCATAAGCGTGTAGTGTCCACAAATCATCATCCCATTTGACAGGTGTCTCAGCCGCAGCCGCAGCTTGAAAAGCGACAATGTCACCATCAATCAATAGAGTCGTCATGTTCTTCCATCCCTTTAGAGTTCCGGTCAGTTATGACCCGTATACCGTGCTGTATTGCAACGTCTTGTTCTTGCCAATCTAGGTAGGCATTCATAGCAAAGTTAAATGCAAGTGCTATAGACACAACAGAAAAGGATAGGCATACAAGTACCAGCATTATTGTTTCAATCATTGGGTCAAAGCCCTCCAGCTTTCAGGATAAAGTTCGTTTAATATTTTTGAGACTGAACCTGCCAACACTTGTATTTCTTTTTGTGCATGGGAATCCATTCTCTGCTTGCAAAACCTGGCATAGGCAGATAGCGAACCTGTCCAGTACCATGAAACTTCCATACCTTGAGGTAACAACAGACGCGCTTGTTCAGGACACATACCTCCATCAATAGCCATTTGATAGGAGTCTAAGCACATTGTATTAACAGTCTGAAAATGTCTGCGCCAATACTTGTCACCAGTGGGATGCATATCCTCACCCGAACCTTGCTTAATGCTGCCTTCAGGATTCTTACGGAACTGTCTTGGTATAAAGAACTTAGGTGTTGAGCTAATGTAACGCCTACTTTCTTCGTTCTCAGTGAAGCCGACTTTGTGTTTAAAACATTGGGTGCGAATAGGAACTGGAGCAGTCATGCGAAGGGTTACAGATGTGTGTGAGAATGGAGTCCAGTGCTTGTGCTTGGCTAAGTAATTTATTAACCCTGCATCTCTACCATCGTCAAACTCAAGTCCATCAGCAGCAAAGGACACACGGGCTGCACGAACAACTGAGGAATCATTACCCATGTGGTCTATGTACTGAACCTTTCCCTCACGACAGTCCCACCAACTGACATCTGCACTGGGCGACATGCCTAACTTGACTCTGTCTTTAAATATTTCTGTCATGTCCACATTCCTCTTCGTACATTTCTAAGGCTTCTTCCATACCATCCCAAGCTTCTACGCCTACAGCATCTAAGCATTCAAGAAAGTGTGCATCCTTCTCTAACCTTTCTAGGTATTCACGGTTAACAATTACCATTACTTCAGCCATCTTCATTCTCTCCTTCACGCAAGCGCATGAGTCCCATGACAGTGATGTGCCACTGTCTACCGAACTCTTCCGTGCCTACTGTACATGTTGATATAAGTCCCAGACACGCGCACACAGCAACCCACTCAGCGTTAGTCCGAGCAAAGTCACTACGTGTCGTAAAGGGTTTTAGATAGGCACGGTTAAGTACCTCAATGCGTTTCAGCCCATGAGTTTCCAATATTAAATTCTCCATCAAGGGGACACTTGAGGTTGAACACCTCAGTTACTTTCTGAATTGTTTGAACAGCAATGTTCCCTACTTTTTCAGCAATGTCCTCACGTACAGCGACTTGGATTTCATCATGCACCCACGCACAGAGGCAGTAGTCGCCTTTCCATCCGTGTGTGTATCCCTGCATCCACATTGCAGTTTCAAATTCCACTAGCCACTGCTTACAAATCAACGCCCCTGCACTTTGTAAAAGTGAATTGAGCGCAGCGTGTGGTGACCGTATAGCAATGCGTCTACCATCTAATGCTACGATGTAACCAGCAGAAGCAGCAGTCACTACAGCTTCACGTAAAGACTTTAAAGCAGGGGTCTTGTCTAAGAATTCCTTCTTAATTTTTTTCCCTTCTGTCGCTCCACCTCCTACAATCTCACCAACAAGTTGGTCACCTCCACCATATAAATAGGAGTAGATGAATCGTTTGGAATCTGCACGGCTAGGTAGTCCAGCAGCAATCTGGTTAACAGTATGAATGTCTCCATTCAACACCACGTCAACATATTCACCATCGTCATACCTGTGCATGTAGTGGGCCAAGCACCTCAATTCTAGCCCAGAAGCGTCAGCACCCATGAGCTTCCATCCTTTAGGGACAGTGAATAGCTCCCGACACTCTTTACCATACTCAGAACTTAACGAGGGAACTTGCCCCAAATTAGGATTTTGATGGGTTGCTCGTCCTGTGACAGCACCATTAGGATTGACACGTCCATGAAGCTTGCCGTTCTTAACAAGCTTGAGCCAACCATTGTTACCTTCAGACAGTTGACCTATCCTCTTCTGCAACATGAAGTACCTAGCTATACGCTGGGCTTCTGGGTACTGAAGCTTTGACAGTACAGTCTCGTCAATCTTGGGCTTACCATTTTCTGTGAATACAGTAGGCTTCCAATCGTATTTAACCATTAGTCTATTGGCAATGTGGTCGCGTGATGCTGGATTAAATTCCACTATCTTAATGGCAGTGAACTCTGCCCCTTCCTGTCGGTCAGCTTTGAGAGGGTCACGGTATCTAACAGTGCGTTTAGGTGTCTGTACTCCAGCCCTGACAATCCAAGGTGGGAATATAGTGTGAAGGTCTTGGTAGATTTCAGCGCGCTGTGCGGCTAGGTCAACGTACAAACTGGAAGCTTTCTTTTCATCAAAGATAAAACCATTTTGTTCCATCTTCCACATTAACTTGGAAACACTATGCTCAAGTCTCAGAGCCTTGGGACTGTAACGTGCAGATTCTATTCTATTAAATAATAGGTTAGTTACTTTCACATCCTGTTCACAGTAGTCCATCATGTCTTTGGTATAGACATCCCATGCTGACTCTTGTTTACCATAGTCACCCTTGTATTCCCCAAGACGGTAGCCCCAAGCTTCTAAAGAATGAGAACCATAGCGATGCGGAGGTAGGTAGGTAGGTAGAGAAGCCCAATCTATACGAACTAAGTCAGACCATAAAAGCCGCGAACAAACTAGGGTGTCTGTTACCTTGGGACATTTAAAGTCTGGGTATAGTTTCTGAATAGCAGGAACATCAAAAGTAATTCCATTGTGAGCAATTAACTCACTGGCTTGCTCTAAGAAAGTCACAGCTCTATCAATCTCAGTAGGCCCAAACCTAAAGGTTTTCTTAGCGTGAATATCATAGGCCACAATACAATGGATGGTGTCTAGCACATCCAGAAAGCCATTGGTTTCAATGTCTACTATTAACCGCATGTTGTTTCTCCTAGAAAGGTGTGTCGTAACCTCCTACTAATGCAGGGGCAACATCAAAAGGGTTGGCTTGGAATAGCTTCCCAGTTTCGTGGTTGTAATTAAGAGGAATAGTCACGCCTGTTGACTGACCCGTGTACCTGTCTTTTAAGATACGGAATGTAGTGGTCTGTCTTTCATTAAGGTCTTCAGCTTGCTGATTACGCTCAAGTCCAAACATAAAATGACACCAGAAACCAATGGCACGGGAGCCTTTGAAGTGGCGTATCGTTACTCGACCACCCTCTTCGTGAGGCTTACCCTCTGGGGTAGCAAGGTGACTGACCATTGTGATAATTACGTTCAGACGTTTAGCTAACATAGCAATAGCAGCAGTGATGCGTTCAAGCTCGACTCGCTCGTCAGTACCCTGACCAGTAGCCAGTGCAGTGAGGTGGTCTATGTAGAATATTTCTATTCCATCTGCGTGATGCATGTACTCAATGTTGGCCTTAACAGTGTCCCACTCGCAGACCCCGAAGCTATCGTATAAACGAATGCGGTCATGGGCTGTGATTTCATCAAGAGCAATCTTACGTTCTTCAGCAGTCCAAGCACCATCAGGTACATGAAACATCTTGCCAGCGCGTTTACCNGCTAGTAGTACAGCAGTCTCTTTAGGCTTCTGCTCAAGAAAGAACACGCCTACAGTCTGCTCAAGTTCATACATGTCATACACGATTTGCTGAGTAAGAAAGTCTGTCTTACCTACACCAGTACCAGCACCGACTGCATATAACTCACCCTTCCTGCGTCCATAGGTAGCCTTGTTAAGTTTCTCAAGATACCAAGGTAAGCCCCACTCAACTGGTGCGTCTAGTTCCTCACGTATGTCAGACAAAGATACTATGCCATCAGGACGATAGACCTTTGCATTCCACACAGCTTCTAATAACTGACGTGCGCCACCATTAAGCAATGCTTCATTTGCATCTTTGAACCCAACGATGTGACCAATAGAACACTTACCAGCTTGGAACAATGGAGCGCACTCAGACGCAGCTTTTTCACCAGCAGAGTCTGCGTCAAACATCAGTATAATTTCTTGGAATTTATTCAGGTAAGGTAGGTTAGCAGCTATACATTTAGCCGCCCCACCAGCCCCGTTGGGCAAAGAAATTACAGGGTATTTGTTGTCTTGTACTTGGCTTAATGCCATAGCATCGAGCGCGCCTTCTGTGATTACTAACTTCTTACCTTGGTTCCAAATCTTACTACCGAACATAGGCATCTTGCTGAAGTCGCCCAGGATTGGGAACTCTTTATCCTGAGTCCGTAGCTGTTGCGCTACTAACTTACCGTCCAAGTCATGCAGTGGGCAGATGTGAACAGGTTGTCCACGGTAGCTACCGACTTTGTAGCCGAAGTGTTTAGCAGTAGCCTCCGTGATGCCACGGTTTCTTAATGCTCTTACTTCACCATCAATCATATCAATAGCCATTCGTGGTTTCCTTGTCGGTGCTGGAACATCAGAGTCAGGCCATTCCATATGGTCACAGGCTGCTCCGAAACAGTAAGCCCTGCCCGAAGCGTATCGGGCTAGGTTGTTAGACGAGCCACACGCAGGGCATGGTTCGCGCCCTGTCATTGGGCTATCGTCTATTTCACGCATGGTTATTTCTCCAAGCTGTACTCTGCATAAGGGGCTTTAACACCAGTCTTCATGGTGGTCGTGATTGATATGCCTTGCTTGTTGAGTGTGTAAATAACAGCAGCTAGACGGGTGATGCCATACAAACCTATCGCTTCAATAGAAGTAATCTTACGGTTGTTGGTCAGGTGGGTTAACACAGTTTGAATTTGTGTCATAGTAAATCCTCTCAGTTATTGAGTTCATAAGAATGAAAAAGACCACGGGGATGTGGCCTTTTGGTTGGTCGTGCCATAGTGCTACACTTGCTCAGATAGCCACTGACGCACATCAAACGATGGGCATTCTTTAGTGACACCTTTCAGGTCGCAATGACCTAGCACTTCTGCTTCAGGAAATTTATGTTGTAGTCCTTTTACTAACTGGTTCAACGACACGAACTGTTCAGGTGTGAAATTATTTTCAGCGACCTTTACATCATCCTCAGTCACTCCACCTACGAGTGAAATTGAAATGCTGTTGTGGTTGAAACCTCTAGCGTGTGCGCCAGCAACTTCTTCAGCTCTGCCAGTTTCCAGTACACCATCCCTGCGAATAATGTAGTGGTAACCCACCTCAAAAAATCCTCTATGCCTATGCCATGCGTCAATTTCGTCACGGCCTATGTCCATTGAGGGTTTGGTTGCGCTACAGTGGACAACTATTAGTTCCGTACTGCTTCGATTAGCCATGCCTTTGGTATAGTCTCCTTTGAATACAGAAAGCCATGCTTCTCACACCACATTGCGTAAGTCGTGTTAGAATTTTTTGAGATTTTCTGTTTAGGGTTTGAGAACACAAACCTAATATCTAAATCAGGATGTTGCTCTTTAATTAAAATATGCTTTTGCCTGTCAGCCACCATGAACCTACCCTTACCTTCAATGAAGATATTTCCTATTCGGAAATCGGGTGTATAGGTGGAGACACGGCTGGGCTTGGTGTACTTAATCTTGTCCTCTTCATACGTGTAAGGAACGCCTTGAGCCTTTAACTCCTTGGCAATCCTTACCTCTAGTCCAGACCGAAAACCGTACTTCAAACCAACGTCCTGTTTAGAACGGAATGTCATCGGCAAATTCTCCTACTTCCTCTGACTCGTCTTGCATGTTTGCAACCGCAGCATCAGGGTCAAATGAATAACCGTCCTCTTCAGAGAAAATAGTAGTTGCCTCGTTAGCACCTTCGATTGCTTCAAGAATCTGAACGGACTTCATGCGTAGAGAAAGTCCAGCACCAGCGAGTGAGGTGTAGTAAGGGATTACTTGGTAGCCTACTCGTACCAATGAGCCGTTCCACAAAGGAATCTCTTTAGTGATAGGCTGTCGTTTAGCGTCCACCACAATTGGCTTCTGGCTAAACACGTCACCACTCTTGGTGGTAACTTTCGCTTTCAACTTAAACTTTAGAGACACGTCACCTGTTTCTTGATTGACTTCGTAAGGGTCAGTCGTGCGAATCTTGTCCCGTGTTTTGCCTGTCTCTTCCACCGCAGCATCAATTGCTTTTTCAAACAACACGTCTAACTCTTTCATCAAGTCAGTAGCGTCATTGTTATCAATGATTAACTTGCCACCGAAAACCCCATCAATATCAAACTTTGTGTCAGCTTTAAAACATTTAAGCCATTCAGTTCGGCCTTTGGGTGATAAGAATACGGGTGGTTGCTTCTTAGTTTTTTGGGTCATATTATTTCCTATATGTCAGGTCGCGCATCTGCGCTTGGTTAAGAATGGAGAGCGATAAAATCATTTAGAATTACGCCTTGGTTCACAAGCTTTACTATCAAATCCAAAGGCAAAGGTTCGCCATTGGCTATAAGAGCCGCAGCAAATGCTTGCTCAATCGTCATGTCCATATAAAGTCTCCAGATATAAGAAAACCCACGGGATGTGGGCTTTCGGTTTCATCGTGCTATAGTGCTACACTTGCTCTGATACACCTAAGACAGTCTTAAATTCAAGACCATTAGGAGAAAGAATAAATGCTTAGTAGTGTGTCAAGATAATCCAACTCACCCTTTGCAGGTGGTAGGTCAAGAGACTCCCTATCTTCCTGCTTTAGCTGCGCCTGGAATTGTAGATACAATGTGTGAATGATGTCACTGCTATCATACATTTCAACCATGCTGTGCTTAATCACATTACTAAATTCTTGCAGGTCAGCAGCGTGGCAGCCGAAAGAATCATGTATAAGAGAAAAGCTAGTTTCATCACCAGTTTTTTCAGCCATTCTAGCCACCGATAACTGAAGGTGGGCCGCATCCAGTGAGTGAACAAAATTGGGTGAGCATCCTTGCGCGGATTTACGGCTACAGATTTGGTCAGTCTCTTCGGTCAGAGTAAGATAGATTAATGCCCCTCCCATGTGGCTCCTTACGCGGTGCTTAGTGACGTTGTAATAACTCTGTAACACTGGGAACCCCAGAGGCGTAGTCCACCGTACAGGCAGGGTCTGAAGCGTACCATCAGGCATTGTGTACTTAGTCTTGGCAACCAGTTTAGCACTCGCAGTTAGCCAATCCATAAGACGTGCTGGACGTTTGACCGAGTCAACTACTGCGTCCCAAAGAATGCGCGAGATATAAGAACTAGCGCGGAACCCATCATCATAGGAGAAAGGAAAGTCCATGCCTGTCTTCTGACATGACCGCTTCAATGGACGCATCACATCTTCAATGATTTGTTCACGGAACCCATATTGTTTAGAACCATAGCTATATGTCATTACGCTTCTCTTCGCCTCCTTCCTACCAAAGCCAAACTTGAGCCACTCCAAAGCTAACTCAGTGTAGTTGGGTACTCGTTTGCCCATGTTGTTCAGGACAGGCTCCCCCCAATGCTCATGGGGTTGCTGTGAGTCTGCCACTAGAGCCTTAACTACTTTGTCTGCTACGATTTGATACACGTCTTGAGGCGTATCACTAGGTAGTATGTTGACGTTGGCAGCAGTGCTACTACAGCGCATAGCCATGCTTAGATGTTGCAAACCTGAACAACTTCCATCAAGCGAGGTGACTATTTTTGATACGTGGTCAACCCCATTATCTAGGTAACCAACATAGTCCATGCAACATGCTACAAACTGCAAAGGTTTGTCGGCTTCGCACCATCCACGGTTTTCCCACGGGTTAGCTGCAACATCACGTATAAATGCTTCGTTGTCAGCACACCATTGGACACGTTCATCCATTGTTTTCTTACTGACCTTATCAAAGTCACCAAGGTTAGCTAAGTGAATTGCCAGAAAACGTGCGCCTGACTCACCTAGTCTCTTGCCTTTACTGAACTGCATAACAGATTTTACTTCGTCTGGCCCCATCCCATTGAGTACACCAGACACTGAATATATACGACCCCTAAAGTCAAGGTTGTATCCTAGATACCAAGCATCAAAGTCTTTGTACTCTTCAGCCAAGTCCAGCAAGGAGGTGAACGCTATACGCTTTGCTTTTTGCTCACGGTTAGACACACGGACTCTGTTACAGTCTGAAATATAAGCAGCCTTTTCCTCTATTGTAGCCACGTCATAGTCAATCATCGGTGGTGGGTTTTCATTGTACTTATTAGGTATAGATGGACACCACTCTGCACCTGACTCCCATAACTGTGTAACCATATCAAGCATGGGCTGGTTGATAGACCACGCAGTCTTCTGCATAGAGTTAACAGCATGTAAGACAACATCAATGTCCGTGTTGCGTAGTTCCTCAAAGTAGTTTCGATTACTTGTCTTAACAAACTTTACAGGTCTGCAAGAGTAAGTGTAATAGACACCATTTTCTAGGTTGCTATAGTCCCAATCTCTAGGTGGCACAACTAGGGGTTTATACTGAGGTGTGGTTAGACCTAATTTATCTATCCTTTTATCTACCCATTCCAGTGTGTCTTGGGTTGCTATCAATCTTTTGATTGTGTTGTTCTTACCTCTGGACTCAGTAACAATTTGGACTAAACCAACAGTTTCCATAAGTATTGAGATTAATTTTTCTCCTACTTTTAATGTCTTCTTTTTAGGCCAAGCTTCCCAAGATTCTATAGTCCCCTTTGCAGCTTCATCGGTCATAGCTTTAGTGATTGTTTTCATTCTGTGATAACCAGTACGCTTATTTGCAGAGTCAATCAGTCTCTTCGTTAGTGCTTTGTTTTGCAGACGCAGACCTTCAAGCATGAATTCATCTTGCACGGTCATAGCAGCAGTCATTGCTGAGTTGGTCAAAGTCATAGACTTATTACTTATGCTATTGATTATGCTTTTCATAAACAGGTAAGAGATTACCTCTGGGTCACCACCTTTTAAAAGCTTACGTGTCCCTGCTGCGTGACCTCCTTTAACATCATCTTCTTTTAGATATTCACGGATGCCGTTTGCGAATCTAGCTAGTCCATGAACCATTAAGGTGTGTCCATAGTCACTACTACTTTCATTACCCTGCTCTTTCTGTTTAGCATGGTTTTCCAAAGCTTTCTTAATACCACTTTGGCGTGAACTTAGTTCTAACTTTTCCTGTACTGGGAACATCTTTTCTAATTGGTCATAGGAGTTATATATCATTGAGTAAGTCATTTGACTCTCCATTGTATTTCAGTCTGTCTCAATTTTGAGACTCTATAAGCGCAGCTATCCCTTGGAGTTCATATCCCGTTGGGCTATAGTGCTACACTTGCTCTTTAAGTCGTTACTAATATACTAATAGACACGATTAGTCCTCACCTAAAGGGTGTCCGTTTGGTTTCCGTTTGTCCTAATAATTGCAGCCCATGCCTCTCATTTAATTTAGTCTTAAATTCAAGACCTTAGATTAAAATATAAGCCGCACTCTGTTGATAGCCGTGCGGCCTACGTGTGAATTACATTAGCATTACCTAAACCAGGGTAGTGATTCCCCTAGAAAATGGCGCGCCCGAGAGGATTCGAACCGTTATTCGGTCGAGGTCTAAGCGACTTATGATAATGAATTCAGTGTGTTAGGCCGTTTGGCCCACCCGTTTGGGGTTGCGTTTGACTACTTTTGTCTGCGCTTTTGTATACTGGTACTGCCCTGCTAAGTTCTAGTGCAGCCAACCTCCCAACTTCTAATTCTAGGATAGCGTTGCTCATGGCTTTGTCCGTGGACTTTGCATAGCGCGCTGTCTGAGTTATGCAGGAATGCCCCATTAAACTCTGGACTACCTTCAAATTACCGTGGTACTCACATAGGCGTGTAGCAAAGGTATGTCTGAAACAATACCAGACTTCCTTCTTACCCCACCGCATCACTGGGCGCACAAGATTGTCCCAAAATTCTACGCAATGCCATTTGTAATCTAGCTTCTCAAACACTACCCCACCCGTCCCTAGTCTGAGCAAATGTTTGTCCAAAACCATAGCCAAACGTGGAGTTATAGGTATCTCACGTTCAGTGTCAGTCTTAGTGACTTCCTGTGGTATCCGAATGACACGTACACCAACTGAGTTACTGACAATCCACCGAGTATCCAAAGCTTTAGCTTCAGACCAAGGCCGCATCCCCGTGTCTGCTAAAAGAATAATAAAGTCTTGCAACAACTCATTAATCCATTGAGCGTGGAAGTGCATGTCACCAGCCAAATCCAGGATTTGCATCTCTTCTTCAGGTGAGAAGTAGCGAGGTCTGGAGTTGTTCTTAACAGACTCCCAGTGCATTACCGGTAAAGCTTTTAACAATTGCCGTTCAGTCATTAAGGTCAGCATAGAACTCAGACAATTTAACTTGTTGTTCACGGTCTTTGGCTTGTTTCCCTTTGCACGTAGAACCTTGATGTAATCATCAATGGCTTTAGTGTCAATTGAATCTAGCCTGACCATCTTGCGCTGGTCTATAAAGTATTCACGTATCGAATTCCAATACTGAATGACTTTGGTCTGATAGCCTGAACTTGAGGTTTGCCAGACCCGTTCCCAAGTTTCATCAAACGCATATTGCAGGGTCAAGGTAGTCCCATGTTTAAGCGCGCCACCTGTTGGTCGCAAACCCCTAGACATGTCAGCAAGGGCGGTCAGTTCTATTGACTGCGCCTCGCTATAGTTCTCAAGACCCTTCACAAAGTCAGTGAACCTGAACCCGTCCCTCATTATTTTAATCGACCAGCCTGTGGCTGTTTTATATATAGCCATAATCCCTCCTGATTAAAAGTTAGACGTGATTGAGTTCGCCAAGTCCTGACCCTTTTTGGTCAACACTGCATAGCGATACCGCTTATCGTACACGTCAATTTCATAAGTAATCAAAGCCATAGTCTCTGATTTCCTACGCACCATTACATCATCACTAAGAATTGCAAGCGTCCTGCTGGCATTGGCCTTACTTATGCCTAATTCTTTGATAACGTCCTGTCCTGTTACACGCCCTCGCCTAGCGACCAATAAAAAGGTCTTGAGTTGCTGAAGTGTCAACGTGTCACTCAGTTCCCCAAAGCTATCGAAAGTCAAAGCTAATCCTTTTAATGCCTCACTCTGTGTTAATTTCATTTTACCACCTACGGCCCTAGTCAAAGTCAATTGACTTCTGCCCTCCAAATTTAACGAAGTAGTCCCACTGGCCTACTTTAATATATATGTAACTGTTAAGACAAGCCTCAAATTCAAACCTGTCACTAATTGCGATACTAAATACTTTCTGCTTGAAATTCCGCATTGATTCTTTTCTCTATGTTGTCTATCCCAAAAGTCGGGAAGATGGTACTGATTATTGTGTTGGTGAATTCAAGGTGCTGATACCCAAAGACATCTGACCTAGCCAATTTCGGCCTTAGAATTTTATACGCATCACTAAAAAGGATAAACCAAGGCCAATCCTCTCGCATCCACGCCAGCTTTCGACACCTGAATTTTCCTGCATTATCTGAAATTGTCATAACTTATTGGTTCCTTTTTGTAGTATGACTTATATTAGGATGTATATTAGAACATTATTAATACACTCATGTAAGCCCCCCCTCTTTGTTATTTAAGGTCACTCCAAAAGCACCCCTGTATATGAGGTGCTTTAAGTCTGGCCCTAGTCTTCCCCGTCCATTGTTTCCTCACACCCTGCGGCTTCTTGTAGCCACGCCATAGCCGTGCAGACATTTTCCCAGTAATCGTCATTAGGCCCATTACTATCAGGCGGTAATATATCTTCACGGGCCATGTGCAATGCGTCCCAAATAACCTCTTTTGCTTGGTACAGGTTCCAATTGGTTAACGGTGGTACAGTTCGATTTGGCATTTTAATTCTCCAGTTATGATTTAATGTATGTAGATTCTAGGGCAGGTTCCCCTTCCCAGAAATCGTCTTCGGACTGATAAATAGCCACCGCTTCGTCACTGGTCACGATGATATAGTGCCACTCGCTAGACTCAATAATGGTGACTATAGAGCCGCCTCCAGTATTCACTTCACGCGCTTTTAATAAGTCGCTCATTTTCAATACTCCCTTTTTGGTTTATTTACTGTTTGCTACTGCTATCGCTTCGGCAAAGCCGCGTGGCGTTGCACTACGAATATTTTTAGTCTTCATGCTTTTGCCGCCTAGTTTCCTATGCTGCGTACTAGACCCAAAACTATCGCATTCAACCGCGTCAATCTCAGGCATGGTAAAGTCGCCACCTGTCCATAAGCACGTATGCTTAGAGTACGCGTCCATAGGTGCAATGTAGTCAGGGTACAAAGGGTGAACCGCCTCATTTGCGGCTATATACCCACCGAACTGAAAAGGGTGGAAACGGTGGTCAGGTGCGCGCCAAAGTGTAGCGAGTCGGCTAACTGGATTTTCTACATAATAGGGCAGTTTCATTTCTGCGAATAACTCACCGCACCACCTCGCATATCTTGCGGCTTTGGCTTGAAACTCTGGGTCAATCTTTGCTTTGTTTGCAAAGTGGGCAGCACCTGAAACGGCTAGGTCAGTACAAACTGGAAAAGCCATTGCAAACTGAACATTCTCAAAAGCGAAAGACTCCCCGATAGCGCATATGTAATCGTAATCATGCAAATCTGCTTTTATGTAATGTATTGAGCCGCCCGTGTCCTGATAGTAGTCAATCCTAGAATTGTCATGCTGGAGGTCAAAACAGTAGACTTGATAGCCACGTTTAGCCCACGGAATAGCCGCGACTCCAGTGTAATCATAGAGCGATATAACAGACTTTATTCTTAGGCGATTCGATAGCCTATTATCAAGGTCATGTTTGAACGTATAAGCATTCATGCGCCACCGCCTGAACACGCCACGCGTACCCTTTTAGCGATATCAGCAATCAGTGCACGGTCACCAGTAGAAACGTATCTATACGCACCACGACCGCTTAAACGCATATGGTGCGATAGCGTTATGCCTTCAGACGGTGCAATGGCTTTTAGCTCAATAGCTTTGGCTATCGAATCTGATAACGCTTTTAGTGCTTTGTAATTCATAATCAAATACTCTTTTGTTGGTTTGGGTTTAGTGCAAAGACACTGATAAACAATGCCTTTTGCTAAACTCAAATTGCAGGACTACTTTAATTTGAGTCTAGTAGCCGCGTAGACTTGCGGCTTAGGCTTTAATACAGTCCATATGGCGCACGTTATGACTGAAGTAATAGAACCACCTACCACCAGAACAAAGACCGCTAATAAAGGCCATGTATGCGGTAGGAAGACAATACCGTTTATTATAATTTGAGACTCACTCATTTTTTATTGTTCCTTTAATTTAAGACTATTAAGCCGCTAGAAAAACGGATTGTTTAGCAGGACGTACAAAGCCGCTATTGTCATGGCGCGCTTTTCCTTTGGCGCGAAGTCCTACGATAACGCCTTGCACGTCTTCAGGGCGGTAGTCTGTTATATCACCGTCAATAACTGGAACCGTCACCCCGTGAACCGTGTAGACACTTGGCAAAGATTTACCGCGCTTTGTATCAAACACTACCGCCACGTTTTTACCGCGTAATAACTCATTAGCCGCGGCCGCGTCATTGTCTTCACATAAGCTAAAAGTCAGAGTGTAG
>JGI20153J14295_10000533_pt1 | contig 31960 bp, 40 predicted proteins | sample COG_03_FD_14295 | JGI IMG/M metagenome (IMG submission 14295) | reverse complement strand
GCCGAAAAATTAGTAGCATCACAGCCTAATCCCCATACTGTATCTGTTGGATAAAGAATAAGTCCGCCTTGTTTAAGCACTTTAATCGTATTATTAAGTTCGTTTGACATATTAGAGAAAACCGTTAATGAATATCTTGTAATTTAGTTAAACACAAAAATAGTTTTTATTAGAATGATATAGCTATTTATATGTCGATAATTACGTTTTGGAATTCCAATATAACGGAGTTATAGCCAGTCATTTTTTAAATAAAAATTAAGGACAAATTATATGAAGGTTAAATATAATTTAAAGATTGTTTTTGTTTAAGCGACGCCGGTAAATCTCCGCCTTTCCAAACGATTGACATTAAATACCATTTTTTTGGTTTTATTAAAAAGGTGGCTAAAAAATAAAATTGAATACTTTTATATTTTAAAAACGAATAATTTTTCTTTATCACGTAAAAATAGGAGATCAGAGCCTCTTTACTTATTACTTTGGAAGTTCCAGTACTAGCGCCTTGATAGTGATTAATTTTTGCATCAGGTACCAAAACACTCTTATATCCTATGTTTAGAAGTCGATGGCAGATATCCATTTCCTCAAAGTACAAGAAAATAGTAGTGTCAAATCCTCCTACTTTCGAGAAAACTCCAGTTCTGAAAAACATGAAAGCACCATTAACAAAATTCACATCTAGAGGTTTTAAATATGTTTTATTTCTTTTAGGAAATTCATTGGGTTTAAATTTTTCTAAAAAACCTCTGCCAAAAATCAATTTACGTAAGCCTTTATTGTGATCAAATGAACAAACATATTCGTTCTTTATATCATAATTTTGAGCTGTAGACACGCCGACATCAGGATGAGAATTCATGTATTTTAAAAGGATAGAAACACAGTCGTTTTGTAAAAATGCATCATTGTTTAAAAATAACAAATAGTTAGAGTTAGCAAACTGAGCGCCAAACATATTTCCACCACCAAAACCAAGGTTGATTACACTTCTGTGTAATGAAATTTGAGCCAATTCTGGAAGGTTTTGTTTTAAGAACTTAAAGTCATCAATTTTTGAGTTATTATCCACGATAATAACTTCAATTGTAATCGAAGGGTTTGTTAATTCTAAAACGGAAGCGACACACTTTAACGTATACTCTGAAGTATTGTAGTTAATTATAATTATTGAGACCTCTTTCATGCTGCTAAAGTAAAGAAAGAAATTATATTTTAATCAAACAGAATAATATTCTATTTTTGCTTTAAGTTCAAATTGCTCGTTATAGCTTACAAAAGTGTATATGAAAAAAAAAATATTGATTGTTGGTCCACCTAGTTTTGGCTACCTCACAAAAATTAACGATACCTTGACTAGCTTCAAGGATGTAGAGTCTACTCTAGTCCTTATTGATAAATCTTCATTTAAATATAAAAATTTCTTACACCGCGTCTTGAATTCCTTCTCTAAAGTGTTTTTAAATAAAAACATTAAAAAGGACTATCTTAATTCGTTTCTAATAAACAAGGTTAAACAATTAGACAAACAGGACATTATTTTTATGATTCGTCCAGATTTATTAGCTCCAAAAACCTTAAATTATTTAAAAACTCAAACCCAAACACTAACTGCTTTTTACTATGATAGTACAAGGCGTTTCCCTAAAAAAATAGAAATACTAAACTATTTTGATACCGTATATAGCTATGATAAACTAGATGTGAAGGCATACAATTTGGAGTTTTTAACAAATTATATTTTTGATGTAAGGGAAAATGTAAATTTTGAACAGCTGTTTTTTAATATTTCAACCTATGATTATAGATACCAATCTATGGAACGATTGGCTAAGTATATTGATGACAAACAATGGAGTAAAGAAATCTTAATTTATGGCTCAAACGCTATAAAGTCTGATTGTTTAACCCTTATTCATGAGCAAATTCCCGTTGATAATGTAGCCGATAAAATAAATAGGTCTAAAATTATTATAGAGATTCAGCGAAAAGATCAAGTTGGTTTGTCGTTTAGGGTGTTTGAAGCTTTAGGACAGAAGAAAAAATTTATCACCACTAATAAAGATATTATTAACTACGATTTTTATCACCCACAAAACATTTTAGTTATTGATGAAACTACGATTTATATTCCAGAAGATTTTGTAAACTCAGCATATATCCCAATTAGTAACGAAATTCTGGATAAATATCTTATAAAAAATTGGACAAAAAAATTGTTTGAATTACAGTAAGCTACGGTAAACTTTTAGGTATTCTGAAGCTGCTTTATCCCAGCAAAAACTTTTGGACCGCTTGATATAACGCTCAGAAATGGACTCTTTGTCTTTAGTGTATTTTTGCATGCCTTTATTAAATACATCTACCATATAGGAAGGATTATAATGGTCCCAATAAAATGCATCTGGACCACCAATTTCTGGTAATGACGTATTGTTAGATAAAAACACAGGTTTTCCAAATCGCATCGCCTCAATAGGAGGTATGCCAAATCCTTCTCGAAGGCTTGGAAATAAAAATGCACTACAGTTTTTGAGGTAATACTGCTTGTCCATATCTCCTATTTTCCCAGTGATGTGTACTCTGTCTTCTAGATTTAATTTTGATATTAAAGGCTTCAAAACCTTTTGAGTGTAATCCGTATTGTTTTTACCAGCTAGGATAAGATCAAATTCTGGCAGTAACGCTAGCATTTCAATAAGCGTGTGGAAATTTTTTCGCGCAGTAAATTCGCCAATACTAAACAAAAAAGGGCGTGAACTTGTTTTATTTGGAATGTATGTCTCCGAAATTTCAATAGCTCGAATAGGATTTCCGTTATAGATCACGTATTCTGGAACTTCAGGAATTTTAAAATTTTGATGTGTAGATTGTTTTGCAAATTCAGATATATAGGTGATTGCATCACTTCGATCTAATTTCTCTTGAAACCTTAGACGCGTTTCTTTGGCGATTTCTTCGGAAGCTTCATCCACAAAGTTCACATCATGCACTGTCAATAAATAGGGAATATTGGAAACGGGTTCAATTTTTGTGTTTTGATTTAAACTGTGCCACAATGTATATTTATTTCGAATTCGTAACAAAGGATACCTTCTAAATCCGAAATATCGTTTGTACTCAAAATAGGTTCCAAATTCTGATTTCAGATCCGTATCATTTTTAGCATGGAGTACCATTTTAAAGTCAGTAACTGCAGCCTTGTGAAGCGCCTTAATCAGCTGGTAATTAAACTGACCAAAACCAAAAAATAAGTTTTTAATATTATGAGATTCTAAAAACACACGTTTCATAAGCTTAGATGTTTTTTGAGTTGTTCCATAACGTCCTTAACTTCTTATATTTTAGGAATGTAACAATAAATGTTTGTTTGCAAATTCGCCATCCATAAACACCATCTAAAATTCCAAATCTTAAAAAATAGGCTTTAAAAAAGGCCCAAGAGGGTCTGAAAATAATTTTGAATAGTGACGCTTTTATTCCTAAATCAAAATAAGCTTTTGAGGCTATCGATGAAAATCGTTCAACTTTTTGTTTATGTTCTTCATAATCTCTATAAATCCAATGTAAAAGATCTCCTTTCAGATTACCACTTTTTGTATTGTTTTTTAGTTTGTAAGAATCATGTGGGTTAATGCCTTTCCATTCGCCACTATTTTTTTTAAAAAGCCTTAACTTTTTATCAGGGTACCAATCTGAAAAGTGAATCCATTGTCCACAATAATTATTTTTTCGACTGCAATAATAACCTAAATGTTTCCAGTCTTTTTTAACCTCTAAAATGGACGATTTCAGAGTGTCCGAAAGTGCTTCATCGCCATCCAATGATAAAATATAATTAAACTTAGCCTGATCTACAGCGAAGTTTTTTTGCTCTTTATAGCCTAAAAATTCTTGTTGAATAAAGGTGACATTATATTTTTCGCAAATGGCTTGTGTTCGGTCTGTAGAGTAGGAGTCTACTACAATAATTTCATCAACGACATCTATCAATGATGAGAGGCATTTTTCTAAATGCTCTTCTTCGTTGTAAGTAATAATAACGCCTGATAATTTCACCATTTTTATTCGAGATTTCTATATAACAACCAAAGAAATAAGTAGGTTTTAAATGTATTAAAAGCTTTTAAATAGGCAAAGATAAATCCCTCTTTTCCGTCTAAAACACCAAGCTTAAAAATAAAATTGGTTTTGAATTCCCATACAGGTTTGCATAAAAAGTGTATAAAATTTGGACGTATATTTTTAGCATATAATAGCTTTGCACTTAGTTTAGCTTTCTTGTTGAGTCGTTCATTATGACTGTCAAACCCTTTGTAGAGTTCTTTGATAGGGTGTTTTAATTTTCTAGTGACAGCATTAGAATTATGTAATTTTTTATGAAACAGCAGTGTTGTATAGGATGTTTTATATCCAGAAAATTTCATCAGTTTCCCCATAAAACTATACTCTATTTTTACTTTGAAACCTTCTTTGGAATTTGTTTTTAAACGAGCCTCCATGATTTCTTGAGACAACTGCTTAGAAATGCAATGATTTGCTTCTAATCCGAGTATCCAGTCATGCGTTGTTTTTAAACTAGCTTGTTTGTACAGCTGATCCAAATCAACTGCCTCAGAATTCACAAACTGAATGGGCTGATGGTGTTTTAATTCTAATAATATTATCGGGTCAATGTTTCCAACAATAATAACTTCATCCACAAAGGCTAAACTGGCTATGCAATCCTTTATATAGTTGTGATCGGAAAATGAAATTACAATGGCGCTAATCATGAAATATAAAACTATTTAAATATAATGCTGTAGTCAGCTACAAAAGTAATAATTTTACAGTGAATATAAGCAACTAAGTCATGACACGTTTTCCGATTCTAATGTATCATAATATTTGTGAACTACCATCACAGAGTACGGGGTTGACAACGTCTTATGATAAATTAGAAGCACAGTTCCAGTTTTTAGTGTCTCAAGGCTATACAAGTTTACATTTCAGGGATATTCAAAAACTTAAAAGTTCTGATCAATACCCAAAAAAACCAATTATTATTACGTTCGATGACGTGTATGTGAATCAATATAAATTTGCTTACCCACTTCTTAAAAAATATAATTTGAAAGCGTGTTTTTATGTGCCATTTTCTTATGTTGGAGGTACGGATTCTTGGAACAATGGTTCTGAACCTATTATGTCTGTTTCTCAATTAAAGGAATTGGATCCCGCGGTAGTTGAACTTGGGTTGCATTCATTTGAACACCGTCCCTATAATTCATTATCTCTAGAACTGATTCAAGAAGATTTTAAAAAGTGTCATGATTTTATTTCTAAAAACGAATTGAATGTTTGTAATGTTTTAGCCTATCCTTATGGAAATTTCCCACGCAAAGAGCCTTTTAAATCGCTGTTTTTTGAAACCTTGAAGAATCAAAATATAGCTTATGGGCTGCGTATAGGCAATCGATTAAATAGATTACCTATCAAAAACAACTACGAATTAAACCGTTTGGACATTAAAGGAGACGATAGTTTGTTTAAATTTAAACTAAAATTAAAACTAGGGAAACTTTCTTTATTTTAAACCTTTTCGAAGAAGCATTAATTTGGCGTATCTCGAAAAAACACCATAAGCATTTATTCCTGCAACCGCTAGTCCAGGAATTCCATCGAGACATCCACGTTTTACTATATACTCATGAAAAAACCTGTATAACGGTTTGAATGCTAAATGAAAATAACTCACCCTATTTTTTTTCAACAAATGTCGTTCGGCTTGAAACCATGCATAGGAATCTTTTTTACTAATATAATGAAGCAGACCTTTGTAGGTATAATGCAGCACTTTGTTTTTAAGCTTCCCAATGCTTCCTTGTACAATAAGTTTTTCATGAACATTTCCTTCAAAATAACAGTGTTCTCTCATGACTAATCGTGTCACATCATTGTTATGGTGGTATAAGAAACGATCCATATAGAAGTGCGGGAAATTTAGTTTATAGCCGGTATGTGTAGTTGATTTTATGGCTTTCAAAATTTCTATTTGAAGGATATAAGGAATACGTTCATCGCCATCTAAAAACAGCACCCAATCACTTTTAGCAAATTGAAGCGCATGATTTTTTTGATTAGAAAAATTATCAAATTTTCTAGAAATGACTTTACATCCATGGTCAGTGGCAATTTTAACCGTGTCGTCGGAACTCATTGAATCCACAACAATAATTTCATCTGCAAATTTTACAGAATATAAAGCACCCTCTAAATAGTGGGCCTCGTTATAGGTCGGAATAATTACTGTTAAAGTTTGCATTTATGTTTAAAGTGTAAATTTACAAAAAAACTTTATATTTGTACCTCATGAATCGTATTGACACCTCCATTATTATTAGTACTTATAACTCTACCGAATGGTTGGAAAAAGTACTTCACGGCTATAATAATCAGACGTACAGATTATTTGAAATTGTAATTGCTGATGATGGGTCTGATGAAGCGACATCTGATCTAATTAAAAAGCTACAAAAAGAAGTGTTTTATACAATTGTTCATGTATGGCATGAAGACAATGGGTTTCAGAAATCGCAAATATTAAATAAAGCGATTACACACTGTAACTCTCCATACATTATTATGTCTGATGGTGATTGCATTCCGAGAACGGATTTTGTCGAAGTTCATGTAAAACATAGAAAAGAAGGATGGTTTTTGTCTGGAGGCTACTTTATGTTGCCAATGAACATCTCTAAACTAACTACCATTGAGGATATTTACAAAGGTCTTTGTTTTAATTTGAAATGGTTAAAAGCAAAGGGGTTAAAAACATCATTTAAAAACAATAAACTCACGGCTTCAGGGATTAAATCTAGATTTTTAAATATAATTACTCCAACAAATGCAAGTTGGAATGGACACAATGCATCTGGATGGAAAAAAGATATTATTGCGATTAATGGTTTTGACGAACGTATGCAGTATGGAGGTCAAGATCGCGAGCTTGGTGAGCGTTTATTTAATTATGGATTAAAGAGTAAACAAATTCGATACAGTTCAATCTGTGTGCATTTAGATCATCCAAGAGGTTATAAAACTAAAGAGTCCATTGATAAAAACTTAGAAATTAGACGGACCGTAAAAGCCGAAAATCGAACTTGGACTGATTTTGGTATAGTTCAATCTGAAAATTAGCGGCGTTTATTTTTTACGATACACCCCTAATTTCCAATAAGTATCTTCTTTTTTTGATGTTACTTTTGAAAAATCGAGTTGTTCTAGAGCAGGGATATTGAAATATTCCCAACACCCAACACCTTCCTTAAAAATAGACGTAATTAGCACTCCATTTGGTTTTAGTTTAGATATGACTCGTTCTAAAGCTTTTGCTTTTACACTATTATGAATGTAGTAAAACGCTTCGTTAAAAACGATAACATCAAACTCTTGTGTAGGCGTATAATAATGAAGATCTGCAACATAAAATTCTGAATTAGAAAATTGATGTTTTTTAGCTTTTTTGATCGATACTTCTGAAAAATCGATACCACAAAAATACCCTATATCATGTTCGGCAAGTTTTAGTTTTAGCACGCCTTCTCCTGAACCTAAATCTAAAATGCTTGGTTGTTTGTTTGCAAAAGCATCTATATAGTTTAATATTCTATCATATCGTGGTGCTTCAATATCATTTTTTAAATAGTTCCATTTTCCATTTCGATATTGTCGGTTCCATCTTAATTTTCGACGCCAAATATTAAAGCGATCTAGGAAACTAAGTTTTTTCATTCTATGTGATGTTTTAAAAATGGTGATAATTTTCTAAGAATCATTTCTGGAGTTAATTGTTCATATAAAAAAGATGGATTGTCTTCGATTTTTTTGCGATCCTTCCTTGAAGTAGAGAATAAATTAGGTTTTTCATCCAATAGATGAACTGAAGTATGAAGCTGGCCATCTTCAAAACTAGCCCAATGCGATTTTATAACATAAGGAGAAAAAATTGTAAAAGTTGGCTTGTTAAGTGCTTTGGCAATGTGAACAATTCCCCCTTCGTTAGCAATTAACAGTTTACATTGATTCATCAGCGCTACAAATCCCCTTATATTGGGCTCATAAATATCAAAAATTATAGAATTTTTATGCTTACAAGCATCATAAATTTTTGTAGCCTCCTCTTTTTGATGTGGTGCATAATTAAACAAAATATCTACCTCAAAGTTCGAAGTAACAGTGTTAATAATATCCACGATATATGCATATGGCATTGATTTTTGGGGCGTACTTCCCAAAACACCTATCATAATCACAGGTTTCTTGTAGCGTTTTAATTTTTCGTACTTTTTTTCTGTAGCTGTTAAATATATTTTTGGTGTATAAATTGGTATTTTCAACGGAAACGTAGAATTCACCAAGTTGACACGGTCTTCTATTGATTTCCCACATGGCATTGTTTTTTTCTCTAAAAAGAGTACATTTTTAGTATAAAAATTTACAATAGGATTTTTAGCTCTTTTCTTAAAACCAATTCGAATTGGAGCTTTTGAAACTAAACAAATTAGTCTACTTTGGAATTTTGCATAGGGATCAAAAATAATATCATAATTAGCTTTACGAACTTGATAAGCCGTTTTTACAAGTGTGGGAATTTTTTTTAGTTCCTTTTCCCTTAATGGAATAATTCTATCGATGTTAGGATTATTTTCGATCACTCCCGTTGTGTAATCATAAACCATATAATCAATATGAGAATTTGGAATTATTTTTTTGATATTTGCAGCGATTAAAGAAGCAATGAGAACATCACCGATTCGCTTATTTTGGATTACAAGTATTTTTTTCATCAATTACTAAAGACTATCTTAGCAAGATATTACTTTTTTTAAAGTTACTAAAAGTTTACATGGATAATCTTATTATACATCCCGATTTTATGGCTAAGTCTTTGATAATATCTAAGGCTATAGAAAATTTTGGCGACACGGGTATCACAGTGCTAAAAGGAGACCGAAACACGATTAAATCGTTGAAGGTAGCTGGTCTCCACATGAACATTAAACAATTCAAAACACCAACTATTTTTAATGCTTTTGTTTATAAATACATTCGTAAATCAAAAGCGAAAAGATCTTATGAATATGCAAATATATTATCTCAAAAAAATATTTTAACACCAACACCCATTGCCTTTTATGAAGTATTTTCATGGTTTGGTCTCAAGCAAAGTTACTATTTATGTGAGCAGGTAGATTATGATTTAGATTTTAGAGTTCTAATTCATGATTTAGAGTACCCGAACAGGGTCGAAATTATTAAACAACTCACAGCATTCACGTTTAAATTACATGAACATAATGTGAATTTTTTGGATCATTCGCCAGGAAATACGTTGATTGTAAAAACACTCACAGATCAGTATGATTTTTATTTAATAGATTTAAATCGTATGCGTTTTGAATCAATGAGCTTAAAAAAAAGGATGCATAATTTTAGACGGTTATGGATATCAAAAACGATGATAGAAATTATGTCTAAAGAATATGCTGCACTAAGTAATATTGAAATACAAGTAATTAAAAATTTAATGCTTCATTACAGCCTTCAGTTTCAAAAACAAGTCAATGCTAAAAAGTTAAGACGTAGTGGACGAAAGATGAAATTTAAAACAACTTAAACTGCTACATTATGTGTTCTTAAGGCGTCATTTAAAGACGTTTTTTTATTGGTGCTTTCTTTTCGTTTACCAATAATCAATGCACAAGGAACGTTGTAATTCCCAGAAGGGAAATTTTTAGCATAACTACCAGGAATCACTACTGAGCGTGCGGGTACACGTCCTTTGTATTCTATTGGTTCATCTCCAGTCACATCAATAATTTTTGTACTCATAGTAAGTACAACACCAGCGCCTAACACGGCTTCTGTTTCCACTCGAACACCTTCAACAACGATACACCGAGACCCAATAAAAGCATTATCTTCAATAATTACGGGAGCTGCTTGTAGGGGTTCTAAAACCCCGCCAATACCAACGCCTCCAGAAAGGTGTACGTTTTTACCAATTTGCGCACAGCTTCCAACAGTAGCCCATGTGTCCACCATCGTACCTTCATCAACATAGGCACCAATATTCACATAACTAGGCATTAAAATGGTTCCTTTTGAAATATAGGCACCATGACGCGCAACCGCATGTGGTACCACGCGAATGCCTTTTTCGGCATAGCCAGTTTTTAACGGAATTTTATCATGAAACTCAAACGGTCCAACTTCAATAGTTTCCATAGTTTGAATTGGGAAATACATTACAACGGCTTTCTTTACCCATTCATTCACTTGCCACCCGTCTGTAGTGGGTTCAGCAACTCTAAGCTCTCCTTTGTCCAATAAATCAACGATAGTTCTAATCGCATCTTTTGTAGTGTCTTCTGCTAAAAGCGCTCGATTGTCCCAAGCTGTTTCAATAAGTGATCTTAAGTTGTCCATGGTGTAATTTTTTTGTCAAATATAAGATTAATAAGAACTAAAATATAACGCACTATACTATTTGAATAAAATTTGTCATTTTGAATAATTTTGCCGTCTTTTCTATTAAAAATTAAACAGATATTGATTTTTCACATAATGATGCAAAACACAGTTCACTATAAAATTGTATTTTTGCTCCCTATGGGACGACTGTTGGCAATTGATTATGGGAGTAAACGAAGCGGTATTGCCGTCACTGATGAAATGCAAATTATTGCTTCTGGACTGACCACAGTGGATACTAAAAACCTTATTCCTTTTTTGAAAACCTATTGCACGGATGAATCTGTGGAGTTATTTTTAATTGGCTTGCCAAAACAAATGAACAATGAACTCTCTGAAAGCGAGCCTTTAATCTTAAAATTTATTAAAGTTTTAAAAAAACAAATCCCTCATATTTCCATAGAAAGAGTGGATGAACGTTTTACCTCCAAGATGGCTTTTCAAACGATGATTGACAGTGGCCTCAAAAAAAAACAACGTCAAAACAAGGCGCTTGTCGATGAAATTAGTGCAACACTAATTCTACAATCGTATCTTCACAATAAATAATTATAGAAGTATTATTTTATAATACCAAAAATTGTATTTTTGACCCCTTATAATTTATAGTATGATTTTACCAATAGTGGCGTATGGAGATCCAGTGCTTAAAAAAAGAGCATCTGAAATTTCTAAAGACCACCCAAACCTTAAGGAAACCATTGCTAATATGTACGAGTCTATGTATGGCGCATATGGCGTGGGCTTGGCTGCACCACAAGTTGGGCTGTCAATTCGTTTGTTTTTAGTGGACACGTCTCCTTTTTCGGAAGATGAAGATTATTCTCCTGAAGAACAAGCAGCGTTACAGGCTTTTAAGCAAACCTTTATAAATGCTAAAATTCTCGAAGAATCTGGTGAAGAGTGGGGGTTTAACGAAGGCTGTTTAAGCATTCCGAACATTCGTGAAGATGTGTTTAGAAAGCCAAAAATTAAAATACAATATCAAGACGAAGACTTTAATACGCACGTTCAAGAGTATGAAGGCCTAATTGCTAGAGTCATTCAACATGAATATGATCACATTGAAGGGGTTTTGTTTACAGATAAAGTGTCCTCACTGAAAAAACGCTTATTAAAAGGTAAATTGAGTAATATATCGAAAGGTAAAACAAGTGTGGACTACCGCATGCGCTTTCCAAATATTTCAAAAAAAAGATCTTAAATTAATTATAAATTCAATCCATGGAATTAGATAAAATTTTATCCATCGCCAAAAAACCTGGCCTGTACAAATTAATAACCCAATCTCGGGGCGGATTCATCGCCGAGTCGCTACTCGATCAAAAAAGGATTTCGGTAAGCATCAGTAGTAATGTAAGTTTGTTAAGCGAAATTGCTATTTATACCCTTGCGGAGGAATTACCATTAAAAGAAGTGATGTCAAAGATTTTTGACAAAGAGAAGGGCGGTCAAGCAAGTACGAGTCCAAAAGCCTCAAAAGACGATTTAGAAGCTTATTTTTTCTCAGTACTTCCAGATTACGACGAAGACCGTGTTTATCCGAGTGATATCAAAAAAATAATAAATTGGTATAATTTATTAAACCAACATAAGCTCCTCGATTTTAAAGCCGAAGCTTCTAATACAAAAGAAGAAGAAGAATAAAAAAAGCAGCATTTAGCTGCTTTTTTTAACACCTAATATTAGAATGTTAACACACCTAACAAAAGAATTTAGTTATAATTGGAAGCTTGCTGCCCCTGTCATTTTGGGCATGCTTGGGCATACATTTGTTGGGTTTGTTGATAATATTATGGTGGGGCAATTAGGCTCGGCAGAATTGGCAGCAGTGTCTCTTGGCAATAGCTTTTTATTTATAGCGATGTCCTTAGGGATTGGTTTTTCTACTGCAATCACTCCACTGGTGGCAGAAGCGGATTCTGAGAATGATTTTGAAAAAGGAAAATCAGCCTTTAAACATGGCTTATTTTTATGTATCGTTTTAAGCCTATTACTTTATGGCATGATCTTATTAGCAAAGCCGCTGATGTATTTCATGAAACAGCCCGAAGAAGTGGTAATTCTGGCAATGCCCTATTTAAATATTGTAGCGATATCTTTAGTTCCGCTTATTATTTTTCAAGGATTCAAACAATTTAGTGATGGCTTGTCGTTGACAAAACATGCGATGTATGCGACCATTTTTGCTAATATTTTAAACGTAGGGTTTAATTATCTTTTGATTTTTGGAAAGTTTGGATTTCCAGAAATGGGAATCATTGGAGCGGGGATAGGTACTTTAATATCACGAGTTGCCATGATTATCATCATATGGCTTTTACTTAAAAATAACAAAAAAGCACAAGCATTTGTAACCAACATAAAATTGTTTGTATTGGACAAATCAATGCTAAAAAAAATCATAAACCTTGGCTTGCCGAGCGCCATGCAAATGTTTTTTGAAGTCGCTATTTTTACAGCAGCGATTTGGTTGAGTGGTGCGTTGGGTAAAAATGCGCAAGCGGCTAATCAAATTGCACTAAATTTAACTTCCATGACGTTTATGATTGCTATGGGGCTAAGTGTTACGGCAATGATCCGTGTGGGCAATCAAAAAGGACTAAAAAATTATGTGGAGCTACAACGAATTGCGAAGTCTATATTTTTGATGGGGATTCTATTTGCCTCGGCTTTTGCAGTGCTTTTCTTAGTGTTTCACGATGTGTTCCCAAGGCTTTATCTCGATTTAGAAGATGTAAATAACTATTTAGACAACCAAGAAGTGGTGGCAATAGCCTCTAAATTACTTTTAGTAGCGGCTCTTTTTCAGATAAGTGATAGCATTCAAGTCGTGTTCTTAGGCGCATTAAGAGGCTTGCAAGACGTAAAAATTCCAACCCTAATGACCTTCGTGTCTTACTGGATCATAGGGTTTCCAACCAGTTATTTTCTTGGAAAAGAAGATGTTTATGGAAGTACAGGTATCTGGATTGGGCTATTGGTAGGATTAGGGTCGGCATCAATTTTTTTATATCTTAGATTTATTTATCTAACAAACCGTTTAATACAAACTCATAATAATAGCTAAGTATGGAATTACCAAAATTTATTCTCGGAGATAACACGAAATTTCCAACTGCCATCTATGTAATTCATACAGAATTTCCACGTTTCATCATCAATTTAGAAACTGATGACGTAGAGTGGTTAGAAGATTTTGACACACAAGATGAAGAAGAATTGCTATCCGAAACGGAAACAGCCATATCAGAAGCTACTGCTTTTTATGACTCTGAAGTTTCAACTTACGACAACTAGTTATGTTAGAACAATTGATAGAGTTTGATCAATCATTATTACTATATCTTAATAATTTAGGATCATCTTCTTGGGATGGCTTTTGGTTGGTAGTCACAAATAAGCGGACCTTTATTCCCTTGTATATTGTCTTATTCTATTTGATGACCAAGCGCTTATCCACAAAAAGTAGTGTAATTCTCGTCCTAACCATCGCTGGAATGATTTTGTTTACAGACCAAACCACAAATCTTTTTAAATTTACTTTTGAACGCCTACGCCCATGTGCACAAGAAGGAATACTTGAATTTATCAGACAAGGAGATTGCTGGGGTTATGGCTTCTTTTCGGGACATTCCTCTAATTCAATGGCAACGGCTATTTTTACAGGCTTAATGCTAAGACCTGTCTATAAAAACTTAATTTATTTCATGATCGTATGGAGTATCATTGTTGCCTATAGTCGCATCTATTTAGGACTTCATTATCCATTAGATATTGCATGTGGTTTGACTTTTGGAGTACTAGCTGGTTACTTGTTTTACACTATTTTTAAACGCCTAAATGCGCGTTTTGTAAAGGTTCAATAAATATTCAGCCGCGGCAAATGGCGAGCGCTTATCTGCCGCTATCAATGCCATCTGAGTTTTTAATTCTTTAGCGATAATTTCATCTTGAAAAAACCGATCCTTTAACTGATCTTCGATAGACTGAAGCAACCAAAAGGTATTCTGTTCTTCACGTTTTTTAGAAAAATACTTGTTTTCAGATGTGTGGTTTATATAGCTTTCAATTAAATCCCATGTCGCGACTATGCCTTTGTTTTCAAGCGCGCTACACACTACCACTTTTGGTACCCATTTAGAAGCTTTAATAGGGTAGAAATGAAGGGCACGGTTAAATTCTGTCTTCGCTAGTTTGGCAGCCGTTAAATTTGCTCCATCCGCTTTATTGATGATAATCGCATCAGCCATTTCAATAATTCCGCGTTTGATACCTTGTAGTTCATCACCAGCTCCTGAAAGTTTTAGTAATAAGAAAAAATCAACCATACTATGCACTTGTGTTTCGCTTTGTCCAACGCCAACAGTTTCTATTAAAATAACATCGTAGCCTGCGGTTTCACAAAGGGTGATGGCTTCACGTGTATGTTGTTCAACGCCTCCCAAAGCATCTCCTGCAGACGATGGACGAATAAATGCATTAGGATTTTTAACTAGGGCTTCCATGCGTGTTTTATCGCCCAAAATACTGCCTTTACTTAAACTGCTTGTTGGGTCTACCGCCAACACAGCGACTTTCTTTCCAAGAGTGGTTAGATAGGTTCCTAGCGCTTCTATAAACGTACTCTTTCCCACTCCTGGGACGCCTGTGATTCCAATTCTTACAGATGGTTTTCTGTGTTCTAAACAGTTTTGAACAAGTGTATTCGCTTTTTCTTTATGTGTTGGGTTGTGGCTTTCAATGAGTGTAATGCCACGACTTAAAGCTGCCGTATTTCCTGCTATGATACCTCCTAGTAACTCCTCTATTGAGGGTTGTTTTTGGCGCTTTATTTTTAAATTGGAAATCGCCTCTTGGCTTGTGGCTTCTTGTTTTGAAACCCCTTCTTTTTCTTGAAGTGCCGTTATATTCGATTTCTTTTTGTTCACGTTTGACATACAACTGCTAAATTAATCTAATTTTTTATATTAGGATTATTTTTTTGATTGTCCGTATCTTTCGATCAAATAGCAGCACATGGATTTTAAAACGTTTTTATTTGAGTTGTCTGAAACACCGATCAAGGTTATTGCTCCTACGATTGATATTAATGCGTATGTTTCAATTGATTTGTCTAAAGATAATAAAGGCCTTGAAAACTTCGACAGCAGTTGTTCTCAATCGTGGACGACGTATATCGATCAATATCTACAAAATCGAAATAAGTTAATTGCTTTTGGAGGCTATTTAGAGAGACGGTTAATTTATACAAGAAGTGCACATTTTGAAACCAAAAATAGTTTAAACTCTCGGAATATTCATTTGGGTGTAGATTTGTGGTGTAACGCAGAAACGCCCGTCATAGCGGCGTTTGATGGCGTGGTGCATAGCTTTCAAAACAACACAAATCATGGCGATTATGGGCCTACGCTTATTCTGAAACACTGTATAGGGCCTGTGACGTTTTACACACTCTATGGTCATTTGTCGGAGGCTTCCATCAATGGCCTGCAAAAAAACACAACTGTTTCTAAGGGGCAGGTTATAGGGTTTTTAGGAGATGCGACTGTAAATGGCGATTATGCTCCGCATTTACACTTTCAAATTATTAAAGATATAGAAGATTATGAAGGTGATTATCCAGGCGTCTCTTCCCAAAATGATGTAGCGTTTTATAGTGCCAATTGCCCCGATCCAAATTTGGTTTTGAAGCTGTATTAGTTAGAATAGCGGTCATGTATAATTTTTTCTACGGGCTTGTCGTTTACATACCAACCATTTTCATTAGGGTTATTAATTTCTCCATTTGAAATTATTTTCCATTCCCAAAAAAAACCTCCAGCAACCCAGTTTTCATTCCAAAAAGTATCAAAAAAGGCGCGATATCCATTGTTTTGTGCTTCAAAATTAAAATTTGCTGAAGAGATATCTTCTAAAAGCCAGGCTTTCCAGGATGCAAAATCTATGCTTCTATAGCCATATTCTGTAAACAAAATGGGTATATTGTAGGAACAAGATAAAGTGATTAGGTCGTTTTTAATGGGCACAAAAGCTTGTTTTATTTCATCAAAAGTTGGATTTTTTTCATTGACTAGTGGGAAATAGGGATTTACGCCAATATAATCTAAATCATCCCAAAATAAGATCGACTGATACTCATCCCAATTTGAGGCATAGGTCAGTTTCAGTCCTGGAAAATCCATACGTATTTTAGCAATTAGTCCTTTAAAAAATTGTGGACGTCTGCTTGAGAATTCTTTAATTTCTGTACCAATAGATAATAATATTACTTCAGGAAATTCTTCATGTAGTTTTGCGAAATTATAAAACAATTCAGTGTATGCTCTTTCTACTTCTTGCCATTCTTCTTCAGTTTCCACAAAAAAGTCTCCCCAAAAACGAGATCCATTTATATTATAAAAAGACGTTAAAGGTTTTATCATTATCTTATTTAAACCACTATTACTCATTTTGGGAATAATAACTCTCATTTTTTTCATTTCCGCATGTACTGGAAATCTATATACGTAAGGAGTATCTTGATTCGACCTATCTTCAATCTCAATTACAGGAGATAATGACACCCAATTGGCATTGGTTTTCTGCGCTAAATCTGTGGTGTGAATAATGTTTTCAGGTGCCGTGTTTGTACTATGAAATAGTTTCCATGTTTGTAAAATGGAAGCACCATTTATTTTATTATGAATGTTATTACCTTCCGAACTACACTCGTTTTCTAATTCAGGGTTATCTTTTTCGCAAGACAAAAAGGTTATGGCAATACCAAATAGGAGTATTTTTTTCATTTATTAGATATAAACTAAAAATAATTTTGCAGGGTATTTACATCATTTTTTATACCATGCATTTACTTAACGTCCTCAACATAACTGATGGACTTTTTTTGGAAAGAAATATCTTAATTTTAGCTAAATCACTTAATGAAGATTTAGAAATGGGGTCAAAATCATTTAAATTTATGAAAGAAAGCAGAAATATCCAAAGGTATAGGTAACTTTAACAGTATTGCGTGGGGGATTTGGAAGCTTTATTCATTGTTTTGCCTCAATTTTGCAGCTTATTTTAAGTAAACGTATTCAAAAAATTAATTATTTCTATATGTTTTTTTGTTGACGCTAGAGAGCATAAATCCTAACTGAAAAAAGTAGTATGATTTTATTATTTCAATGTGAATTTATAATTGCGTTAGAGTGTACCGATGCGATACCTCCAAATAGATGCGAGTACAAAAAACGTTTCACTTCATAAATTTCTTGAACTACATTGTATTGACTAATGAAGTTATTTCTGTGGGACTAAGGCGATGTTATAATGTACTTATTTTTCTCTTATATCTTTTTCAAATTTATTATATGGAAAAAATTTACCTGGACATTTTGTAGATTCCCCAAATATTTTTCCATGAAATACAACGTCTTCTATTTTAATAGAATACGCATCCATTAATTCTTTTGTAAGCCTTAATAGGCTTTCATATTGTTTTAATGACATTTTCTTTTTGTCTAGATTTCCAACAATGCAAATTCCTAAACCTCTAATATTTTTATCAAAATTTTGACCACTAACGTGAACACCCCATAAATTGTATTTTTTCCGTATATCACTATCAATTTGCCCATCTTCCATTCCATTTCCATTACCAATTATATAATGATATGCAATTGCATTAATTGGCTCTTTTGACTGCCTTTGGTTATGTATGTTTTGGAGATGCTCTATGTTACCATAGTCGCCAGCACTATGATGAATTACTATATATTTCCATCTATTTGGCCAATACAAAATACTGAATATAATTAGTATTAAAATTATGATCCACTTTTTCTTCATCTCATTTGATTTTTGTTAACAATTAATATAAAATTCATATTGATTTCGAAGTATATAATTCTCATTTATACTGAGTTTCAAATGATTTTCATATTCTCCATGTAACATTATTTCAAGATTTTTGTATTTTTCCTAAATACTGACATTAATAAAATTATTAGAGTCGAAATAACCCAAAAAGCAAGCACTAAAATTAACCCTTGATATAAAAACCAAACAGAATGAATTTTAACGCTTTTAATCCAATTTGTTCGATCAAAATGTACACTATCTGAAATGGAAATTATCCAAAATAATAGTGTGTATGTAAGGACATAATATTTAAAAATAACTAGGGCTGTTGAAAATTTATTTTTCATTTATAGTAAAATTGTTTAACTGAAATTTTAATATTNATCACCTTTTTTTTTGATGTGTTCTGATTTAAATTTGTATGTACTCGCTAAGTATCAAGAAAGACAATCAAACGAGTATTTATTTAGTTATTATTTTTTGATTTTAAAAAATACCATCAAAAAATAAACCCTTAATTAGATTCTAAGATTCACAGCTTCAAATTTTTCCAGATTTATCTATCCATCTTTCAGTTTACGTATGTTTTTTCACAATATATATACGTCCAATCATTCAGTAATGCATGAAATAGCTATGTTCGATACAAATTATTACCATTTGTATTTATTCCTCTTTTTCATACTCTATTGGTTCGTATTTCACTTTTCCATAATTTTTAAACATCAATTCTTCTTTAATAATTTTCCCGCTTCTAAACTTAGCATTTTTAGTTCTCCAAATTTCATTTGATCTAAAAAATTCATTATTTTTCTTAATAAATTTGTGATTTTTTTCCAAGACGTGATAATTAAAATCAAGTTCCGTATTTACTCTAATTTCCCCTTCAAGTAACTTATCAGTTAGCCATAAATTAATTTGAAAAGTCCATTCAGTATTATTAGTTAGTTGAAAATCTAAATAATTATAAAATACGGTAGCCCCACTTGCAAAAGGCAAAACTCTACCATCATCTGGGAATGGATCAAAACTGTGGTGGTGTCTTTCGTTTATAGTTAATGGAGAATGAAGGGCCAGCCAATGCATCAAATTAGAACTTTGGCATATTCCGCCACCAATTCCAGATTTTGCTTCTCCAAAAGACAATTCCATTCCAAGCTTATATCCTTTTTTCTTTGTTGGTAACCCTACCGTTTTACAAAATGAAAATGTTTCTTCTGGTTTTATTATTAGTCCGTTTATTCTTTCAATCACCAATTTCAAATTATCGATTTTATTGTACTGAAGTACCATATCTGTTTCTCCGAGTTTTTTTAACAGTTTTGACTGGTGTTTTTTTACTCTAAAATCTAATTTTTCAGCTTTCTTTTTTGTTGTGTATTTTTTGCCGTCAAAAGTCCAAGAAATTCTTTTTCTTATTCGCTTTTCCCAAATTGAAATAAAGTATAATATCGGGTGTCTTTGTGATAATAATTTCTTTTGGTTCGTCATTCTTATAATTTATGCTAAATATGTTTTATGTACGAGAGAAGTGTTAAAAATTTAAACGATTCAATTTGTGTTTACAATAGAGTTGGTTTTTTTTTAATGTATTTGATTTACTGCCAATTTTGATTTTAGTATTCTTCATAAATAGGAGTGAAGCGTTTTCCATTGTTTCATCAAACCAATCGTTTAAAATAACTTCAAAATTTAGATGTCTCATAACTTCAAAAATTCCACTCCCAACGGACTGACGTCTGAATTTTTCAGCTATAAAAAAATCATACTTAAGTTCGTTGGATATTGCTTAACAAACTCATTCTCATTTCGATTTTATTAACTTCAATTAGTTCAGAATATTTTACCTAATCTCCATTCTTATTTTAAATGTTTATATCTCATTTATTTTAATGTGGTTTAGGTATTGTTGAAAATAGTTTTACCAATTTTTTTTAATCAATTCTAACTTTAATTTATTTATAATATACTCATCGTCATTTATATTTGTTTGTAATAAAAATGCGTGAATTGTTGATAGTATGGTATTTCCTTCTTGTGGAATAAATGCCCAGCCTTTAATACTGTTGTTTTTAGCATCAAACAATAAATTATTACTATTAATTATCGTGTGAGAAAATAATCGACCATACCGACTGTATCTTCGACCTAATTCAAAGATAATATTAGAATCAAATTTATTTGTAATGGAAACAGAACTGTTATTTTCTATAAATTTTTCAATTTCAGCTTGTTTTGGAGCATTTTTAAATGTCAAATTAAACCTAACAGAGTGCATCAATTGACTTGGAGTTGTAATGTCTGAAGATTGAATGCTTAACACGGTGTTTTTGGTTTGAAATAGATCTTTTACATCTATAGCGTGGTGTGTACCAATGGTATTGTCTAAGTGTCTAGACAATACATTTGCTCCAACCAATCTTTGGCTGTTACCTAAATCTTCTGACCTACGAACAATTACAAAATCCCCTTCTATAAAATTGGATAAATTATTATTAGATAGCGTGGTTATTAAAGAAGATATTGCGTGTGTATTGCAAGAGACAATGTGTACAAATTTCTCATTTTTAATAACTTTATTATTTATTCCTGTCATGAAAGAGATTCCAAATTCTTTTTCACTTCCCTGAGCGGAACATCCTTTTAAGTTTTTAAGAGAAGTATACCATTGCTTATTTTTCATCCCAAATGAATTGGCATTACAATCAAAAATATAGTCAATTTGGTCTATTATTGAATCTATGCCTTTGAAGTCCGAATTGCTTTTAGAACATATAATAACACCTTTTTGTTCAATAATGTCAATCTCAGTTTTATTCCACGCTGAAATGGTTGTGTTTTTTAAGGCGTATATCTCTGTGATTTTAAGGATTAATTTATAATCACATAAGATTCCTAATATTGTTTGTCCAATATTTCCTATTCCGTTTACGAGTACTTTCATTTTGTTCTTTTCCCGATTATTGGCACCAATAATGATTTTATGATTAGTTTTATATCTAATAGAAAAGATTTGTTTTCTATGTAAAAGAGATCATTTTTTAGTGCTAGATTTGAGTCACATGTTTTAGACAATTGTGCCAATCCTGTTATACCAGGCTTCACGTTCCATCTTTTCATACATTCTGGTTTGTTCCATTTCAATCGATCAATATCAAATTGTGTTAATGGCCTTGGACCAACAAAAGTCATATCTCCTTTGATAATATTATATAGTTGAGGTATTTCATCTAACCCTAATTTTCTTAAAAATTTACCTATAAATGTTATTTTTTGACGTTCCATAGTTTTGAACTTATAAATTGTAAATTCATTTTGACGAAGACCAATTCGTTTTTGAATGAAAATTACGTTTGTTCTGGATTGAAAGAACAGAAGTATCGAGATAACAAAAATTAAAGGGGAAATCAGCAATAAAATTATAATGGCGGTAGTTTTATGCATTTTTAGATAATCGATTTACTAGTTCAGTATATTTTATTATTGAATACATGTAGTTTAATTTGAAACATATTTTCCTTTTTTAAAAACATTGAATTATTATATTTTATTGTTTTTTATTTCAATTTTTAATAGATTTTCTAGATCTCTTAAATTGTCTAATTCACGAGGGATGATGATTTTTCCTATTGTAATAGATCTAGTTTTTATGACTAGATCTCCTTTACCATTTTTCATGATACTTTTCATCTTATCAAATTTTATAAAATAGTCCTGATAACCTCCTTTACTTTTTCCTTTTCGGTAAAAATAGCTTGCTAAAAATCCCATCTCTGTTTCGTTATCTAAGTTTTGTTGAATTATCAAAGTACGATCATTTATAATATAGGTTATGTTTTTACCTAAGAACCACATCAGTTTTTTTAACCCTAAAAATGAAAAATAAAATAAGGCTCCTACAAATATAAAGACAACAACAATACTAGTTATATTGTCATTTTCTTTCTGTGTAAAAATTGTTAAACCAAAAATAATTATAATAATTCCTGTAATTATTCTTAATGCGGTACCGCCTTTTCTGTTGGCAAAAGTATTTATGTTTTCTGTTTTGGTAATTTTATATGTATCCATTTGTTTAATTTATATATGTTATTGTTATAATTTGTTTCATGATTTGTAATATATATACTCAGTTTTTTTGATAATTATATCGTATGTCAATAATTGTGTAGGTTAGCACTTAGCTATGCAAGTACTAATCATACGGGTTATTACATACTAATTAATGCTTTTTCAAACGAATAGACTGGCAAAAAACAGAGGCTCCAAAAGAGTACAGCAACACCAAATCTAGATAAAACATGAATTGTTTTTGTTCTCATTAATATTAATTTATTCGAAAAAAATACCAACTATCTCCTAAGGGATGAACAATCAAATATTCTTTTGCACTCATTTGTGGTACACGTTCAGGCTCGTTTAGATAAAAATAACCTACTTTATAAAAGGGCGGCGAAAATGCTAAGGTTAAGGTAAAACAGTCTTGCCCGTTACAGCCGCTATTTTCCGAAACTTCATCGGGCAGCACTATATAATCGACATATTCAATAAGAGCCTTGTTAAAGTGTTTTAGCATATCTTCTTTTGGGAAATGGTCTGCATAATAACGATTTTTCGTTCTAGGGTTTAAAGTTTGGAGTGCTTCTTTTAGGGTTTCAAAATTGAATTTATTTTTATTGAAATGATTAATGAGTACACTGTCTAAAGACGTTGCCAAAATGTATTGGTTTCGCATTCTTTCTACACGATATTCGGGCACACCTTGAACTTTATTTTTTCTTTCTGTTTGTTCAACAATCTCTTTAGCACTATATGTTCTTGCATAGTCACCACTCATCCGCATACCAGTTTGTAAACCGCCTGAGGAAGATGTTACTTTCCATGCTGTATTTTCTTTTTTTAAATACATATAAAAATTAGTTAGTATCGCACTAGCTTTAATCTTACCCTTATCTATTGCGGGGGAGGTATGAACCAAACTAACAACAGCTCTTTTCCCGTCGTTGTGAACAACTTTAAAATTGCTTGGACTACGCTCGGGTAATAATTCTAGATAGTACGTTCTGGCAACTTGAATGATATTATCATTTAAATTAGTTTTTTGTACTTTTTGTAATGTACAACTAGATATTAATAACCCATAAATTAACAGTTGAAATAGGTTTTTCATTTTTTATAAATTTCAGTTTTAATGAGAAGAAAATTAAGTATTACTACATAAATCAACAGTAACACAACCAATGGTAGCCCAACTAAAAAACCTAATCCAGCTATTATTTCTATAGTCTCACCCATTCCTGTAATACTTACCGTAAGTCTTGCCATGGCGTAATAAATCCAAAAAACCAATCCAAAAATGATAAACAAGCTTATGAACAAGTGCTTTTTTCTTGTTGCTATTTTAGTTTTAGGAACATTCCTGATTTGAAAAAAATCTCTCATTTTTATACTTACTCTAAAATTATAATTTTTGTTATTTTACTTTGTCTATGTTCTGTTAAAAAGGAGAGATGTAACTCTTCACATTTCTTCACATAATTTAAAGACCAAATCTCCATCTAGTTATTATTATTATCTAAATGTTTTGCATAAAAATAAACGGATGTTTCTTCGACAGAATATGTTAAAAAAGGACTGACTCCCTCTGTTTTTGAAGGATACACTTCTACCGTACATTCAGTGAAATAACTTAACCAATCTATTTTACTCATTCCTTCTATCGTCATAGGAAAGGATGTAGGTGCATAATAATATTCCAATGTATTGTAAATGTCATTTGTTCTAGGATTATTTATTATAACCATTCCTTCTTTAGGTCTCGTAAATGTTATTTTATCTTTAAAGTATAAATTTAATTTCTGTAAGTGTTGTATTTTCTTCTTATCCTTTAAGACATAACTGCTTCCTTCCCATAAATAAATGATACCAACGATGTCTTCAATATTTTGCTGTTGTAGTGGATAAATTGTCTTTGTTTGACAAGAGATCAAACTAGATATAATGGTTAATGAAATTATATTTTTCATAATAATATTGTGTTTTCACTAGTTTAGTTTTAATTCTCGCCTCGACAATTTTTAATAATATTGATTTAAGCACTCTAGCTTTTAAATAAATTTCAGCTAATAAATTATACAATGTGTAGTCTGTTGGCTATTTTTTTTTAATTTCTAACCAATTCAAATGACATCCTTGTTTTTATCTAAATTTGTTTTAAAACTTAATAATCAGTATGTTAAAGATCTTTTTTCTCCATATATAAGTTTGGTTTAGGACTTTCATTTATTAGTTCTTTGATTTTGGAAATGACATTGATCTGTTTAGTTCTATCCAGAATTTAGTTTTCATCTGTGTTATTTCTTTGTTTTGTATGCGTTATCATTGCTCTTACAAGGGCAATAAGTTTTTGTTTATCCACTTGTAAAAAATTAAGAGGTATGTTCAGTTCTTGAAAGCCTAATTTCTTATTCCAAGCAGATATGACTTTATACCATTTTCCTTTTTTATTTGATGGTTCATAGGTTTCATCAATTACAAGTGAAATATAGTGTTGTCCATTTATACTTGAAAAATAAGAGTCGTGTATAACTTGCCAATTAATCATATTACAACGCAATGTGCGATCCCAAATTCCAAGATTATTGATGATAAGTTGAGGTCTTCGATCTATTATTTTTAAAAAAAACATTAAAGCACACACACCAAAAAAAATAATACAAGACCAGCCTACCCAAATTGGGGCATCTGTTTTTTTGTGCAATAGAAATAGTCCAAGCCCGATAAATACCAGACTGAAAAGTAATGGTAATACAAACTGCCTGATCGAAGTTTTTATCTCTAGCTCGAAAAAATCGTGCTTTTGAATTTTATCTTCTGTCAAAAAACTTGTTTTCATTATTTCATTTTTTTTAGTAAAGCAGCCTCTACTTCTTTATTAAATCTTTCGTACCAATTTTTGCCATGTCTATTTTCTAAATATTGATAGGCTTTTTTATTTAATTTATCAGAGATCTTCATTTCTTTATCATCAATTATACAACCACCTTCAGAAAATTGAACGCCCCATTTTTCACCTATTTTTTGTTCTATCTCTAACCGTTCAAAATCAGGAAGTCCGTAACGATAAATAGTAACAATTGTATCACTCATTTGTGTGTTGTTTATAGTTTGACTAAAAGTCTTTGTTTGGCAACTAATAATAGCTAGACAACTTATAAGTATTAAAATAATATGTTTCATTTTATATAATAATTTAGGCTAATGCTTATTTTTAAGTACTTTGGCGTAATCTATATTTGCTTAGAAAATACATTTTTGTTTTAAAAAATGGGTAGACGATATCCCGGTTTTTTTCTGTAGAAATTAAAAAATATTATCACCATCATCACGGTTCGAAATTTTTTGAATAGAATCAAGTTAGAGTTCTAAATGATCAAAATATTTGTGCGAATTTTCTTTGAAAAATGGTTGCATACCATCCAAAGTTTCCTAATTTTTAGTTGTTTTTTCATCAAGACATTATCCATCAAACGTGCAAGATGAAAATTTCATTATTAGATTTGACGGTTTCTATTTATAGTTTACTGTTTTATCGGTTCCGTAGGCAGTTTGACGGTTCCGGGATCTTTCCACAAGCCATCTTTTTTTGCTTTTGCTTTTACAGTTTCGGCGCGTTTATTACTATCGGGATGTGAATTCATCATTTTTTCGATGGTTTTTTGCTCCTTTGAATTACTTGATAATAAGCCTAACTTCTTAAATGCAGTGTAAGCACCAACGACATTATAGTTGTTTTTTTTCATAAAAGCATACGAATAATCATCGGCATTGGATTCTTGTTTTCTGCTATGAGAAGAGCCTAAAAATTCTTGTGCAAATTCACCTAATTGTGATTCTGAAAGGGTTTGAACAGTCCCCGATTGTGATGCTGCGGCATCCATGGCTGCAGCAGTTAGATAGGCCGATTTTATAGCTTTTTTGGTGTCTTCATTTTTAACATGGCCCACTTCATGACCAATGACAGCTAAGAGCTCTGCATCCGTTAGAATATCCATTAATGAAGAAAATACACGCACACTTCCATCTGCACAAGCAAAAGCATTGATATCTGTGACTAAATACACTTTATAATTTAGGGTTAATCCATCTTCATTTTTATGATTTTTAAATAGTCTATTCAATCGAATGGAGTAGGGGTCATTATTGGAAGCAACCGGATTGTTTTCATCCATCCATTTGACGGCATCAGCAGAGAGTTTAATTGCATCTTTGTTTGTAAATGTTAATGCTTTGGCGACTTTTGTTCCCGAAGAAACGGTTTTCTTGTTGAGTTTAAATTGTGCATGACTACTAAACATAGTACATACAATTAATACTAAGATAAGTTGTTTCATAAATTCAGTGTTTAAGGATTTTAACCAAACATAAAAATTTTATTCGATTTATAAGAAACGAATTGATATTCGTAGGCATCTAATTGATATTCGTAGACTTTGAGATATTTTATATTGATTTCTTTTACTTTTTAGTTTAATTTATACAATCTTCAAACGCTAAGAATCGAAGATTCAATCCGTCTAAATTTTAGTGTTGTAGAATTACAACTCTAACTAATAAAGATTCAGTAATTTTGGTTTTAGGCACTCATCAGATTATTGCCCTAATAATTCAGAAATTTCTTTTTATCTTATTCAAATTTTGGTTGCGCTTGTTGCCCTTGTTAAGCGTCCGTAATTCTTCCAAAAAAAAGAATCCATCTGCTGTAGTATCACCTGATATTTCATGCAAATTATGTTGCACGTTTTCTTGCATTACTTATTCTAAAGTAGGATTCAAATTGTCGTTTAAGAATTTAAATTTTGGGAGTTTCATCTTCATTTTTAGATCACTAATTATACTGAGAGAAACACGCATTTTCCCTTCCGATTTGTGTCTAGTTTGTCTATTGTTGTTTTCCTTATTAGTATTGCGTTTTTATACTTTGTATTCAAATGCTATTTTTTATTTTAATCTCCATCCAATAAATATATTTCTACAAGTGATATGCCTTTTTCATCAATTGCATAGCATAATTTTTTCAAGTAAATTGAATTGTGGGATATTCCTTCGTTATTGAATTCATAACAGTTCCCTTTAACATTGTAATAGTCAGATTTTCTTCTTGTTCTTTGGTCCGTATAAATTTCTGGATTTTTGAAAAAGTCAATTTTTTCAACTCCACTCAAATAAAAAGTCTCCATGCTTTCGTCGCTTGAATACGTAATACGAACTTTAATACTATCTCGATCTAAATATTGAGTTATGTATTCAATTGTAGCGGGATCCTTTGCACTAAAACATTCATTTATTCTTTTGGATGCAAAATATATATCAGATGCATTTATTGGATTCTCAATACCTGTTTTTTCAACTGCATTTGCAGTTCTATGCTTACATGAAATAAGCGCTAAAATTAAAGCGACTAAAATTATATTTATTGCTTTCATTTTGAAGTTTGTTTTGGGTTAGTAATGATTTGGTGCATGTCTTTGACATACAGATTGTACATATTTCGATCCAATGTTCCTTTAGTATAACAAAAACGAAACCAGAACAATTCCTGCCATAGAGAGGACAGTAAGTGAAAGAAGTATCACTGGATTTCTCACAGTTCTTGCATTGTTGTTTAGTTGCCATAAGTAGTGTCTTGTAGGCTGTTTCTATTGTTTTTCTGTTTGCAGCTTGACGAATTGCACATTAAATTAGATTAAAATATCGGATAATTTTGTAAATAAAGAAAAAAAATAATTCAATAAAAATTGATTGGCTTTTATCCCTTGTTGTTTCTATACTTTGTTGCCAGCAGATTTTTTAGTACAATTCTTCATTTTCAGAGTTCAATAATCGGTCAATTTCTCCTTCTTCCCAAGTCCATAAATGACTACTTTTTTCGTCTGCCCAAAACCCTTCAAAATTAGTTTCAATTATTTTTTTTGAAAATACTCTTTTGTTTATTGCAATAAAAAAAAAGAAATAGTCCCAACTGATTGCAAAGAGTATTGATTTGTTCTTGTCGTAGATATAATAATCTTTGGAGTCAATTTTATCGCAGAAATCCCTTTGCGTTAAGTCATTCAGATCAATCGTTTTTTTATTTTCATAAAATTCGTCTTCTATGTCTACTTTAGAAATTCCTTTTAACTTTAGAATTTCAAAAATTGATGATTTAGTAAAAAAATCAAATGCACCTTCTGAAGGATGCCAGATATTGTTCTTATCCGAATATTGATTTAATATCTCTAATAAGTCTTTGCGTTGTAACTTCTTTTTAAAAGCTCCAATTGAAGTCATTAAAGCTTTATTTAGCTCTTTGTTGTCATTCAGTTTTGTGCTTTGAATTATTTCATTCCAATTTACGTTCTTTCCGTTTTGTGCTATTTCGGCATCGGATGGATAGTATTCGTTGGAGGAACAGTTTGTTACATTGGAATGATTTTCAATTATCTTTAAAGCTTTGTCTTTTTCTTGAGCTTCTTGGGTTGAGATTACTTTTTTAGAACTATTCGCATCGCAATGTTCTTTGTCAAGTTTGAAAAACGGCAGAAGTCCTACGAAAACATGTTCAAAGTCAGAGTAATGTTTCAACACAGGTGTTTCTTCGTCTGGATATAGTTTTTTATTTTCTATTTTGCTCATTTTTCAAATTGATGGCGACTAGGCTGTATCAGAACAGGTTCCGATATAACGTCTTTATCATTTTTTTATTTGTTACTAATTTCAATATTAAACATTAAATTTAGTTGCCCAATAACAGACACTAAAATATCATCTAAATCGCCTCGTAGTTTTTTATTGTCTAAATCATCGTAAATCAAGTCAATATTGCTGCGATATTCATAGTCTAAATAATCTCGCATATCTATAATCATGGTTCTATTAAGCATAAGGCGTTCAATTTTCTCCAACTCTATTTTGTGTTCTGGCGAATCTTTAAGCATAAAACCTACGTCTAAATTGTACTTTTTAATTTCTTCGTCTGTAAATTTTGGATATTCTGGAAACCAAAAAAGACTATAGTCACCTGAAATCCCCATTTTACTTATACAGCTTTCGTAAAAAGCAACTTGCTTGTATTTATCGGGTTTACTGCAAAAAAAAGCTAATTGTTCGCTGGTAAATAAATCTAAATTTGCCTCTTGTAGTAATTGCTGTGCTTTTAAAAATTCGCCTTGTGCATTGTAAATACGGACTGCCAATAAAATAAGTGCATAGCCATCGGTATGCAATTGTTTTTCTTCAGGAAAATAGTCTAAAGATTTTAATAAAATTTCTATTAAATCAATATCTAGTCTATTGATATTATCGCTGTCGTATTGAAAAATTTTATCGAAATTAAATACTTTAGCAATATCTTGATATCCCATTGATTTGCTTGCACAAAGATGTTTGGTTAAATTGGGCAAATTGCTTGTTAATTGTCTGTAATCTGAAATAGCACTGAAATAATCAGAATTAAAATGAATAAACCATTCGTGTGCGGTTCGTTTTTCTGCTATTTGGTAATCTTTTCCTTTTTTCCAATTATGGGCATCATAAGAATGATAAAACCCTGTTTCTATAGTTGCTTGTTGTATAAACAATTGCAGGTATAAAAATAATTGCCCTTTGTAGTGTTGTTTTTCTTTGGCTAATTTACTTTTTGTGAGTTGTTTTTCGGGATCAATTAATGCCTGAAGATTGGATAATCGAAAACCACGTTTAGGATCAAAACCTGTCGCAGTGAGCCAACAGTCATCCCATAATTGTTTTAATGTGTTGTCTATCTCAAGAGAGATATTTTCTTCTTCTAAAAGTAACTTCTTGGTGGCTTTATCTTTTAGTCCATACAATGCTTCTTCTACAATATCTTTTTCAATATCGTTGCAGAAGGCATTTTTTATAGGGATAATTTTAGTTGGTAATTTTGCCAGATTCATAAACAAACTTAGCAGCGATTCTTTTTCTGATTCCTCTTCAAACACATCATAGAGCCAATCACCGTCTCGCGTCATTAGGCCTGGTGCCCCCAGCTCCGCTATATCCCATCCCACAAGCAATGATCTAATGTATTTTACATCAATAGCTGTAACTTCTATCAACTTTAAATCTGAGTAGGTATCTGGCCAAGTCCAAATGCCTGTAGGTTCTTTTTCTTTGTTCATCGTTTTAACTTCTTGAGTTGATTGGCGTACATTCTTGCTTTTTCTTCTGAACCAATTTCGTGATATAGTGCTACTAATTCTTTCAGTTGCTCTATTGTTTTATCTTCTATTGCTGTGAGCTCCATAAGACGATTGTTTTGCGCAATCATGGCTCGTTTGTGTTTTCTGCATTTGGGACATTCTTTGGGGAAAGAATAAATGATGAACCTTAGCTTTTCGTACCAAAACTGCTGTTCTTCTTTAGTAAAAACAAAGTCGCCTTTACAAGTCTTACAGGTCGTTCCCTTATCGAAATACATTAAACTTGGCATATCCCATTGTGTATTGTAATTTTGTAATAGCGGTCTAGCTGCGATGGCTTTTTTCTGTATTACACAAGCATCGCAAGACCATCTAAATCCAACAGGAACTTTTGGCCACATCTCGGCTATAGTANTTTTATGATATAGCGGTTTAGGAATTCTGAAGTCGTCATGAGATTTTACAAATAGTGAACAATCTTTTATGCTTACTTTGCCTTTACAACAAGGACAAATTCCTTTTCCTAGTTTTTCTAACTTCTTTCGTTTCATAGCAACGTTCTGTTATCTAATGTGGCTGTATTTATGGTTATTTAATATTCAATTTTTTAAGTTGATTGGCATACATTCTGGATTTTTCTTCTGAACCAATTTCGTGGTATATATCTGCTAGTTCTTTCAATTGTTCTGCTGTTTTATCTTCTAATGCTGTGAGTTCCATAAGGCGATTGTTTTGCGCAATCATGGCTCGTCTATCTTTTCGGCAATCTTTACAGCGCGTGGCAACAGAAAAAACATAAAACTTTAAGACTTCGTACCAATGTTTTTGCTCTTCTTTGCTGAATATGAAATCTTTAGAGCAACTTTCGCAGTTTTTTTCAATATCGAAGTACATAAAAAAAGGCAAATAGTAGCCATAATAGTGTTGAACTAATGGATTTGCTATATTGGCTTTTTTATTTTCAATACAAGTATCACAAGCCCAATGTGAATGTTTTGCGAATTTTTTTAATTTATCTAAATGCAGCCCTTTGTTTTTTACCAGTACATCATATCCTTTTTTTAATGTTTTGTAGTCATCAAAACTTACCAAAGATTTACAGCATGGACATATTACTTTTCCCTTGTTTTTTTGTTTCATCTTAAATTAAAAATCATGTTTATCTAATGCAGCAAAGCTTTTTATTTCGGACAGTTTGATTAAATTTTCCACTTCAATTGTAGTCCAAGTTTCTTTAAAAACTTCATCTCCTCCCTCTGCGTCTCCATTGGTGTTTTCTCGGAATAATTTCTTTTTAGTTAAAAAATTTATACTTGTTTCACTGTTTACTATCGGACCGCGATGACTACCTGAATCGTATCCAATTAATTTGAAATGAGAATCTTGAAATCTAAAGG
>JGI20153J14295_10000523_pt1 | contig 32183 bp, 26 predicted proteins | sample COG_03_FD_14295 | JGI IMG/M metagenome (IMG submission 14295) | reverse complement strand
ATGGTGCCGAGGGACCTCAAGGCGTTCAGGGTAAAATTGGATTGACCGGACCTGCCGGCGAGCCCGGTGTGCCAGGAGAGTCTGATGCTGGTGACGCCCTGTTGTGCTTCTCATCAGCTACATCCATAGGTACTCAGGGTAAATTTGTTGGCCTGGGTACAAACTCGGGTAACCATGCAGACATCTCCATAGTGATTCCGTTTGGTGCGAGAGTCTCGGGGTTTGTCGCGAAGGCTGCCCAGGGGAACTCGCCTCGGCCAGGTACTGCACAGCTTATGAGAGATGTGTCAGCGGAATGTGCAGACCTTCTAGGGAGAGGTGATGGTAGCGGCGGTGATATACCCAGCGCAGTGTGCTCTTGGCCTGCTGAAGGTGCGCCCAATGCGACTTGCTCTGCTGTTCTCGATGTTAATGATGCATGTCGAGACCTGCCGGCCCTGGATAGTTTGAGTGTACATTTCAATACCGAAAACGGTTCCGTCGAGGGCGGCAGTGCTTGCGTCACTCTTGAGGCATACGAATAAACGGCGGTCGCATTAGAGTGTCGAATGCAAAGTAACAAGAGTGATACGGATAGTTGCATTCGGTACTCGAGATCTACAGCGCTGGTGTCAGGCAGTATTCTGCTTGGCATCAGCTTTTTTTATAGCGCGCAAAAAATTTCCGCACTAAATGCTCATTCGCGTTTTACCGCGATGACGAAAAATTTGGAGGGAGGTGCTCGTGATAAAAGCAAAAGTTAATGTGTTAACTGCAGTCGTCAACTCTATAGAGAGTCTTACATGGCGCCAGACACTGAAGTTGCTAACAATGTTGATAAGTCTTGCGGTTGGGGCTGCGCCGGTTCTCGCTACAAACCTTGATGTACCGGTTGGGCTCCACAAATTGACTGCGGCTAGTTCGCCGGCCCTTGAGCTAGTCGGCAGATGGGACGGTGGACCTGTTTATTCCAGCACCGTGTCGGGAGAGTATGTCTATTTCGGTATGGGCGGAGGTATCCGCGTGCTGCATATCGAGCAGAACGCCAATCCCAACGCTGCTGCCTGGCGTGAGGTTGCATCTGTTACGACATCCGGAGTGGTAAAGGATTTAACAGTATCGGGTCATCATCTGTACGTTGCTGATGATGGCGGTGCCATGCGGATAATCGACATTTCTAAACCGTCACAACCATTGGAAGTAGCGCATATCGATCTTCAGCCAAATGTTCGAGCTGTTGCAGTGGAGGGTAACTATGCTTATTTGGCCGCAGGCTGGCTGGGGCTGGTGATCATCGACATCTCTGACCCCCAAAAGCCGAGGCAGGTGCGGAAATATAAAACCGAGAATTATGCCGTTGATGTACATGTGGCGGGTTCCTTGGCCTATGTGGCGAACATTACCCGTGGCGTTAGAATTATTGATGTTGCTGATCCTTTGCAGCCCAAGGAAATTGGTTTCTATGAAATGCCGGGCTTTGCGCACGGCGTCCACGTTGATGGTGATTATGCGTACATCGTGGGCCTTGAAGAGCATGAAGACGACCTGGCCGGTTTGACAATTGTCAATATTGCGGACCCAACCAAGCCGGTGAAGTCGGGCTTTTATAAACTAGAGTACGGTGCGGAACGAGTTTGGGTTGAGAACCAGGTTGCCTATCTGGCTGGCGTGGCCAATGATGCCGGTTTAATTGTCGTCAATGTGACGGACAAAAATAACCCGATAAAAATGGCGAGTTACACGAGTAAGACGTGCTCAGAGTCGGTGACGATCGCAGGTTCACATGCGTACCTAGCACATGGTGATCTTGGGCTTGAGATTATTGACTTATCTAATCCAAAGGTGTCGCCTGTAGTAGAACACTATGATGCAGCGGGCAAGTCGCGTGGTGTAGATGTGGTAGGTAACTATGCCTATCTGGCAAATGGCTACACGGGCTTACGAATTCTGGATATCTCTCATCCTGACGCAGTGCGTGAGGTTGCCAATTTGCCCACTTACCGGGCGGTCGATGTCGACGTCGCTGGTTCTTATGCTTATATCGCTGACGATTGGTCAGGGGTGCAAGTTGCCGACATTTCAGATCCTTCTAGTCCGCACATCGTCGGCTATGTCAACACGCCGGGAAATGCTGAACGTATCGTTGTCATCGGCAGTCTTGCCTATGTTGCAGATGGCCCCGCTGGCCTGCGAGTATTAGACGTTTCTCGACCTGAAGCGCCGGCGGAAATTGCTGCTTTTGACACGCCAGGTTACGCGTACGAAGTACGTGTTGTGAATGGTCTTGCTTACGTAGCGGATGGTGACCAGGGGCTCAGAATTATTGATGTCTCTAAGTCATCGGCAGCCATGGAAATTAGTCATTTCACACCTCGTGGGAAAAGGGTTGATGTCCGCGATGTAGAAATCGTGGGCTCCCACGCTTATCTAGCGGCAGGCAGATCCGGGCTAACTGTTATTGATATTTCAGATCCGAAGAATCCACGGGAGGTAGCGCAGGGCGCGATAAAACGCACGGCGCGAAATGTTCGTGTCTCTGGTGCCTATGCCTATGTGGCTGATCTAAATTGGTTGCGTGTGTTCGATATCTCAAATCCAATTTTAATCAAAGAGATGGCTTCCTATAAAATCCCAGCCACTTTGGCTGACATTTGGGTGGATGAGTCGGGTGTCTATGCGGCAGCGAATGAAGCAGGCCTGATGATTCTTGGGCTGAAAAATCCCAGTGTTGTGAATTAGTCACTGATTTCGCGCAATGATGCGTGCCAATGCTGGCACGCATCCAGTCTCGCATGCACATCTAGTCTCGCATGCACATCTAGTCTCACTTGCACATCTAATACATCCCCCAGTTTAGCTATCCTCTGCGTGCTTCGATCTCGCCGGTCAGTCGGTTCTCCATCATTCAACCATTCAATCATTGAGATAGGCTTCTTTGCATAAGTGACAACTGCGTCACAGTTTTTATTAGTCGAGTATTTGTAAACTGTCATTGATTTTGTCGTATCGAGAGATCGCTAAGCTAAATGCATGTAATTGAAACAATATCATTAAAATGATCTTCATAGAATAATGTACAGCGACAAGCGGAAAGCGAATTCGTAGTTATCATTAGAGGGAGACTGTGCTTGATGATGTGATGTAGGTGACAAGAGATGAGCTGTACTAAACCTGGCTATGTGGCCGTTGTAGAAAGTAGGTTTGAATTATCCCGCGCAGAAACACACGATCAAACAGATAAACCCACTCGATTTTTTCAGAAACCTAAGGTCCTGATTGACATCCTAAAGACGTCGCTGACTACCATTGTCGTCGTTGCGGCGCTACTGGTCGGTTTTAGAACTAACGTTGTGCAAGCGGCAAGCGTAGATCACAGTCAGTCAACGTCCAAAATTTTGGTTCAGTCACGGGTAGGAATGCCCGAGGCGAGATTCAACGCGCTGTTGAATACCTTAGGTGGACGTAGCACGGGCAAGATTAGAGGGCTTGATGTTCATATAGTTGCGGTTGCACCGCAGGCCGAGCAAGCGGTGTTGGAGGCACTGTCACATCATCCCAGTATTCAGTTTGCTGAGCCTGATCAATTGATTGAAGTCGCCGATATTGTGCCCAATGATACTTACTACCCTAATGCCTGGCACCTGCCGAAGATCGGTGCACCAACAGCCTGGGATCGTTCGACTGGCATGGGTGTCATTGTGGCCGTCCTTGATTCTGGCGTCGACGCACAGCACGAAGATCTGTGGTTGAACGTTGTGGGAGGTTGGAACTCGGCAAGCGATAACTATGACACCAGTGATGTGGCCGGTCATGGCACTAATGTCGCTGGCGTAGTTGCTGCAGATAGTGATAACGGGCTGGGTGTTACATCCGTCGCTTGGCAGACACGGATCATGCCAGTTCGTGTTACTGATAGAACGGATGGTTGGGCGCTCTTGAGCGATATCGCCAGTGGTTTGACCTGGGCCGCCGATCATGGCGCGCAGATCGCGAATATCAGCTTTGATGTTTCCAGCAGTTATTCCGTGGCTGCCGCCGCAGAATATATGAATAGCTTAGGGGGGCTGGTTGTAGTGGCTGCGGGTAATCGAGGGCTTGATCCTGGGCACCTGCCGAGTGCCGCACTCATTGCGGTCTCTGCCACAAAGTCAGATGACGTGCGAACCAGTTGGTCTAGCTTTGGGGCTTATGTTGATGTGTCGGCTCCGGGTTCGTCTATCTGGACCACCGATAATGGTGGCGGCTATCATGCTGCATCAGGCACGTCGTTCTCGAGTCCTATGACAGCGGGTGTTCTTGCCCTGATTATTGCTGCCAATGACACGCTCACACCTGACTCTGCTGTGGATATATTAACTGCAACCGCTGTGGATTTGGGCGAGCCCGGATGGGACCCCATTTATGGTTATGGCAGAGTCGATGCCGCGGCCGCGGTTGCGTTAGCTACGCTGGGCGTTGTTGGTGACTTTTTACCGCCTGCAGTCTTAGTCTCCACGCCGGCTGATGCTGAAACTGTGAGTGGCTTGGTCTCAATCGACGTGATTGCCAGTGATAATGTGGGCGTAGAGCGGGTGGAGTTACTGGTGGATGGCGTGCTGCTAGGCACTGATTTGGCAGCGCCCTATGCGTTCAGTTGGGATTCATCGAGCATGGACTATGGCGCTGTTGAGGTGTTGGCGCGCGCCTACGATGCGGCGGGCAATCGTGGGACTTCTGCGGCGAAGTCACTTTTCGTGGTCAACAGTGAACCGCCGGTGGTGACGATCAATAGTCCGGCTGCTGGATCCGTTCAAACTGGCACCATTGTATTTTCGGCAGATGCGACGAGTGTGATCGATCTTGCGGTGTTGAGGCTTTATTATGACGGTGTCTTGATCTGTTCTGGTCTTGAAAGCGCAACCTGTAGTATTGATGTTCGTAAGAAAGACGTTGGCGATCATCAATTAACGGCCGTCGCAATCGATGCAGCCGAACAAGCGACCAGGTTGACCGTCAGTTTCACCGTTGAATGTTGTAATAGTGGAGACGGTGGCAACAAGGGTAAAGGGCGTGGTTGATCAGTCATCAGCTGCAGTGTCTGTGGGTTTAAGGTCCATATGCCTTATCTTTCAGTCCTGTGATGATATCGAAATGCATGGTCTCGGTGAAGTCGTAGCTCTTGATGTTGCCGGCACGGTCATAGATGGTCATGTTGGCCAGTGACCAGGTGCCGGGAGCAGAACCTACCGGGAGCACGATTGTTCGGTAGTAACGCTGCTCTTGATTCGCAGCTTCCTTGGGGTACACCAGTTCGGGCTCATTGCTCATGTAGAACTGATGGCTAAGACCCTGTGGGTCTTTAAGCTTGAGGGACGCTGTTTTAAAACCGGAGACGTTGTCAGCGATTGAAAATAGGATTGAAACCGTGGTTTCGCCATCAGGTTTATTCGGGTGAGTGGGCTGGGTCTCGATGGCTAACGTGTTGAGGTTCAGTTTAGGCGGTTGCGTATCTGGATTGCTGGTAATCAAAGCAATAGATTGTGCGGCCTCGTCTACTCGATTTTTTTGCCCGTTGAGATGTTGAGTTTCCGCATCGCCTGATTTGGTAAAGTAAACTGCGCTCTTATTTGCTGCCGCGTCATGCATACTGATATAGCTCAAGGTATAGACCGAAGTTGGTTTGTAGTTCGGCATCAAAAAGTCAACCTGACACTGCTCTTGCTTGGCATCAAACTGCCCCCACTGTTCGTGTCGATAGGTGCTGGCAATCTCGTCGTTGAGAGATGCATAACAGGCATTGTGCCTCGGCATAGCGGAGTCTTCGTTTACGCGCCAGCGTGCCTGAATGATCTGCAGATGGGCCCCCTCTACCTGCCGGGTCGAGAGTGACAGGGATGCGGATTTTGCTACATATAGCGGTGCGGTGGTATCTTCCTTTGGACTGTCGATGTGGAGTTGCCAGCCAAAATTCTGAGCCTTCTGCATGCGACTGTTACCGCTGGCATCAGTCAGGACGATCTGAGAAGTCTGCCACGCACCACTTTTGACGTATTGACTAAGTTTTACCGTGCCCCGTAAAACGCTGCTGTTCCCCCCCGACTGGACGTCGACCTGATATTTTTGCGGATACAGCGCGACATCAACGAAGGTGCCAATTTCACTGATCAACCTGAATTTGGCCAAACTTGCGCCGCCTTTGGCAGTATCTTCAGTTGTATGCAGTTCGATTTCTACGGTCACCAGTTTGTCAGCATCACGATCACCGTTAACTTCAATGTCGATTCGCTTGATCTGGGAGGGGAACATATAGTCCGGCTGCAGGTCTTCTAAGTTGAATGTCAGATCATCCCTGGGCTTTGATAAATAAACGCTGCCACCCATAATTTGATCTCGTATAAATTTATACTTGGCCGGCGCACGTGAGCGCAGTTTTTCGGGGTCAATAATGTAATGGGCTAACGACTCGGCCATATCTTCGCTCGGAGTTAAGGCGTGCGCGTAGGCAGATGCGAATTCAGTTTGTTGACTCGTGTGCCATTTGCCCGTGCTGCCGGTTAGGCGTGACCAGTCGCCAACAAGAGCCCAGTCTTCCTTCACGGCCTCATCGAAATGGTTGTCCCACAGAAAATGGGTTTTTTCATGCAGGATTAGACGTTTTGTATAGTCAATACTTTGATAATAAAATGCCGATTCCATGAACTCTATATATCCCCTTGCTGTCCATGAGACGGCCGGTGCGTTCTCATAGAGTGGATGATTAGTCGCATCCAAGCGGCGCACCAAGTAACGTAGGTCTGGCAGCCGGTGTCTGTCTGCTGGCATTTCTTCGAACATATTAATAATGTTCAGTAGCTCTTCGTTGTGAAAATCCTGAAACCGATCGGCAGCCTCGTTGGTCGTGTTGGCTGTCAACGCCTGATAGTCCGGTACGATAGTTGTTATCCCATAACGTTGTTGCAACAGGTATTCGATGGCCTCTCTATCATTACCATTGTTGGTCAAAAATCGAACCAGTGCCTGCCATAGGCGTTGAGAATAGTAGGTGCCCGAAATACCGTCGACGGTGGTGGGCTGTGATTGAGCATGGGTAAAAGCCCTGGTTGATATCAAGACGTCAAACGATGAGTTCTGTGTCGCGCTAAGCTGAATGTCATCCTCAATGTAATTCGGTGTTAGACGCCAACGGCTCAAACCTGGAGGTCGGCCGCGTGTCTCGGGCTGTCGTGGTATCGATTGTAGATGGCTGCGAATCTGCTCGGCCTGTGTTTGGGTCCACGCGGCCGCTGTGGAATCGATGAGTAGTATGTTGAAGTCTTCGACCAGTCGGTTGATTGTCGAGTCGTCCACCAGCGGTGCTGTCGTCTGGTGGAGTATGGGTATCAGCGGCTGATTAACAAAAGCAGTTTGAAAATTTTTGGGCGCCAATCGGGTATCTTCCCAATGGTACCTGTACAGCAGATGTTCAGTAGGTGCTGGAGGTTCGGCGCTGGCAACCAGGCCAACGAGTAGTAAGCTGCCAGCGATTTTGCTGGTTCTAAATGCAACGGCTATGATGTACATGGCTACTGATCTCGGCTTGGCGTTAATTCCAAAAATTCAGATTCGCTATGGCAATATCAATACAACATCATAAATGTAGAGGTAGATGCTGGCTAGTATCAGTGTTCTCATGATCATTTTATTCGAGGTTAGCCGCTCGCGCGCTAATGGCAGAAGCGACTGTAGGACCGTAACCGCCCATTTTGTGCGTATAGCGGGCGGCAGCGGTGAGTTCTAGTCTTGTCATTGGTTCGTCGGTCATCGCTCGGTAGCTGATATAGCGATCAAGCAGTATTTCATTTCGTGCTGGGGTGCCCTTGATCAGCGGATCGTATTGCTCCAGCAAGAAAGAGTTGTCGCGCTGAAAGAAGCTTCTTGGCGCCATGTACTCCAGCCGCTGATGCTCGACCGTATTGACAGAGCCCGAGCCGCTTAGCGCAGCAAACTGTGACTGTGAGAGCCGATGGTGGCTCAGAAAGCCCGCAAGGTTCGATATACCCAGCCGCGCCAGATCTTGCTTGACCCCAGGTGTCTGATAGCGATGTTCCATCTTGGTAAAGTTCGGTTCAATAGGTGATGTCGAGGCAACGGCGATTAAGTTGCCAAGATCATTGTCTGCGAACAGCATGACATGGGGAAATATCGCAGCCACGGTGCGAATGATGAGGCCGACTGATTCATCACTCTGCTCATAAGCGTGGAACCAGAAGGCAAACAGGCCGTGGGCAGTAAGTCGGTCGCGGGCGCTCTGAAAATAGTCGACCGTAAATAATCCGCCAACACCCGCGATCCAAGGATTCGGTGGCTGGGAGATAATGATGTCATAGCGGTTGGGTGCTGTGCGAAGGAATGATTGACCATCTTCGATATAGGTGTGTGCTCTGGTATCTTGAAGTACTTGGTAGTTGTCGCCTTCAAACAGGTGGCCCGCTCGCACCACTGCCGGAGAGATTTCGACAATATCGGCCTGGTCAATCGGATGACGCAAGGCCGAGCCCGCGGTGATCCCTGAACCATAACCGATGATGAGTACCTTGCGAGCATCAGTGGCGAGGAGCAGCGGTGCATGGGCCATGAGCAACTGGGTGTCGAGGTCGTTGGTGTTCGAGGCGTCTGGTTTGGTGTTGACGTAGAGATGGCGATTGTCGGCGTTGCCCGTGACGAGTACGGTTGCATGGGCGTCTTCTGTAAAGAAAAACTCCTCGTGATCTTGCTGACGAGCAATATAAGTCTGTTGCCAGGCCTCGAAACTAGAAGCAGGATGGGCCTTCGGTGGTGTGACCGAGACGCTAGCCGCAGTGGATGGCGGCGGGGCTGTGCGCAGTCGCAAATGATTTCTCGCCAGATTAATGGCGTCAGACCAGTCACTACCCTGCTGGATATAAATCAAAATGACGAGACTTATGGTAGCGCCGGCGGCGATTCGGCGCCCGTATCCTGATTCATCGGCGACGGCCAGCAAGGCAATGCCACCGACCAGATTAAGGGCTAGGCTAAAATGAAATGCACCCAGCAAGCCGAGGGTGGGTAGCAGTATCAGGCCCGTGATTGTGACACCCATCACGTTGCCCAGCGTGTTCCAGGCATAGGTGGAGCCAACTCGGGCGCCAATCTCCTGTGGGTTGCGCACCTGTATGCTTGTCACTAGCGGGAAGCTAAAACCGAGGAAAATGGTGGGTGCCAGCAATACGCCGAGACAGAGCAGGCCCTTGCCAACTTGGTAAATTTCGAATCCATAAGAAGTGTTCTGTAGTGCTATTCGTAGCAGGTCTATCAAGTAGGGCATGCGCGATATTAATGGAGTTGCCGTCAGCAATGCGGCAACTACAGCGAGTTGGCTTAAGCCTAATAGCCACAAGGGGCGGTTGATATTGAGACGTGCCACTATGGCGCTGCCGATGCTGATGCCGGTGATGAAGGATATGAGCATGATGGAAAATGAATAAGTTGAGGCACCGAAGGCAAGGGCGATGATACGGTTAAACAGCACTTCGTAACTCATGGCAGCAAAGCCGGTGCAGACCAGGGCAAACAAGGTCACGACATATTGTGCTTTGCTGTAACTGGGTTTAGGCGGGTGATTCACTGAGCTATTTTTGGGCGGGCGTGCGTGAGTTTCGTAAAGGGCAGCTCGTATGACCACGGCCGCGGCTATAAAGTTGAGCAGACTCGCGACGCCTAAGGCCGCGTGAATGCCGAACAACGGCAGCATGACAAAACCTGCCAGCCCCACCCCCACAACAGCGCCGAGACTATTGAGCGCGTAGAGGTTGGCCACCTGTCTCTGGGTGTCTTTTAGTCGGTGGACCAAGTGCCGTGACATGACGGGCAGGGTCGCGCCCATAAGCACCGATGGACCTAGAATCAACAGTGTCACCAAGCTGACCCTTAGCAATAGCGTCAAGGCGCTTTGGTCGAAAAAACTTCGTGCCATTCCAACATAGCCCAGTTCAGTGAGATCCAACAACCAGGGTACTAGCAGGCAATAGCCGCCAATGACTAACTCAAGGATGATGTACAGTCTCAAGGGATGGCGGTGCTGGTCTGCCAACTTACCGAACCAGGTCGCGCCGATCGCCAGGCCGCCCATGAAAACGGCAAGCACGATCATCTGCGCATGGGCTGTGGATCCGATCAGTTGAACCAGCAGTCGAGCCCATATGACTTGATGCATTAAACCGGCAAGGCCGCTCAGGAAAAAAGCTGTATAGATCGCGAAGCTCAAGTGTTTTCGAGTGCTAGTCTTCATCAGTACGGCCTTGATTAATTTGTTAGTCAGTTCAGTGCTTATCTGACGACGAGTGGGCGGCGATAACATATTGAATTGAGTCTAGTTTTGCTGGCGACTGGCGCTACTATCGCCATTGGCCTGAGTCGGATTGCAGTTAATCGTTAGTGGCGATAGTCGCGAGCAACAGATGCTCTCTCGTGGCTTTATGCATAAAAAAGGTTTTCAGAATGTGGGTGGATTTAGCCTGAGGCAGATTAGATCAGTCGTTCGGTAAGGTTGCGTTGATCAAAGTCAGGTCGTGAGTGACCCTTCGCCGGATTGTGTGATTTCGATGTGTTTTGTTGTTCGGCTATAGATCCCCAAGCTCAACTAATTCAGCGCGCATCTTCTGAAATTTGGGGCTGCCACCGACGATGTGGTGGCGAATATCCGCGCCTTATCTAGTGTGAAGCAAACGCCAATTGAGCACTAACTCGAAGTCCAATAAAGCGCTGTTGATGACCATTGATTGGTCAGCTTGTTCGCGCCTACACAGGCGTAAGTCTGTCAGGTTCTACATCTGCAGGCAGTGTTTCTGTCGCTAGAGATTTTGCGGAGCAGTAGTGGTGCTGTGGGGTGCCTCGGGGCTGATGTGGGCCAACCTGTCGTCCGGTAATGGCTTCCATTGGGATTCAGCGCGGCCCTGCCGATGGTGGCGGACCGCTACGTTTATTTTAGCGAAATTGTTCTGCGAGCTTCGCGAGTTCGTCCAAGCGAGTGAGGACCTCGGCCGGTGTTCCCTGAGGCAAACCAAAGATCAGCTCGGTAAAACCCTGGTCGATTCTGCCAGCCAGCTGCTCTGGGTTGGTGGGTGCGCCAAATAACGCAAGGGTGACTGAATCTACAGGCCTGCCACGCTTTTCGCAGGCTGCCTGTAGATTTTCCATACCACCATGACCGGCGCCGCCAATGGGCATCCAGCCGTCACAATATTCAGCGACCCGATCGAACACCCATTTTGAATTGGCGCCCATCCATACTGGCGGACCACCGACTTGAAGGGGTTTTGGCCAGGACCAAATAGGATCGAAGTTAACAAAATCACCATGATATTCCGCTTCGTCCTGGGTCCAGATGGCTTTCATCGCTAGAATTTTCTCGCGAACAATTTTCCAGCGATGCTGGTAGCTAGCGCCGTGGTTCGCCATTTCTTCGACGTTCCAGCCGGCGCCGATGCCGAGGACAAACCGGCCGCCGGATATGACGTCAAGAGATGCACATTCTTTGGCGAGAATAATAGGATCTCGTTCGATCACCAGGCAAATGCCAGTGCCAAGTTTGATTCGGGTGGTTACCGCCGCCGCCGCAGCTAGTGCCGTGAAGGGGTCATGAGTGCGCCAGTACCATTCAGGTAAAGGGGTGCCACCTGGGAAGGGTGTCGTGCGTGCCACCGGGATATGGGTGTGCTCGGGAAAGAATAGCGAATCGAGCCCCCGCTCTTCTACAGCGCGCGCAAGTTCAATGGGCTGAAGGGTTTGATCGGTCGGAAAAATCTGTACGCCAAAGTTCGCCATGCTGATGATCCTTCGAAAGATTATCAGCCATACTACTCTGGTTTTTCTGGCAGGCCAATGGCGCTAAGCATTCTTGAGTTTCTGGCGCTTTGACGGTCGGACGTTAGCATAAAGCGGGGGTGGCATAGGCGCGTAACGTGTATTTCTCTAGGATACTTTGTCTTTCAGGGCGGTGCTAAAGAGTCTTGCAATTCCAACCTGTGTTTCAGTCGCGCACGCGCGCGAAAGATGACCCGATCGAAGTGAGCTGTGGTCAGGGCCAATGCTTCGCACATGGCCGTTTTGGTTTCATCGTGGATATAGGCCCGGCGTAATATTTCTCGGTCGCGCTTGGTGCGTAATAAGTCGATTTGCTCATGAAGCAAGCGTCGCTGCTCTGCTTTAATGAAGTGCTGCTCGATATCCATAGGGTCTGGATGTTCTTCGAGAGGCTCAAATAAAGCCGGCTGATTGGCTGGCCTTCGGAGCCAGCTAAAGTAGGAAAACTTTGCGGTCTGATACACGAATCGATCGAGAAACTGGGGTTGCTCGATGCCTTTAGTACGCAGTCGCAGCAACACCGTCAGCAGTGCGTCGTGAGTGATATCGTCGACGTGGCTGGGATTATAGAGGTAGCGTGCCAAGTGGCGTTTCACGCCGGTATAGTAGCGCCGAAAAAACTCGGCCTCCATGGATCGGTCGCCGCGCCTGATGTGAGTGACGAGAGCCAGTGGTGAGACAGCGGTGTCGAGGTCGGTCTGGCTAGAAAGTTCCGGTCGCCCTCGAGTGACTGGTTCAACAGTGGATTTGTCGATTTTAGTAGACGCAAGTTTGACCATTGAACCTTGGACACTGACTGATGAGGTTGATGGTTATTTAGACAGGGTTGACCTTGAACAACAATGGGCTAAAGGTTTAGGTGTCGGCTTGCTCACCTAAACCTTTGGTCATTTTTTACCAATGTTAGCGTTTCCCCGTGTTGTTCATTGACCTGTTGCAGTCTGCCGGGTTGAAGTTCCGGCTAAGCTGGAAAAGTTGAAGCGCCTCCTGCGGCTAACAGTGAGCAAATCGGGAAGCAGTTGGGGGCATCATTGAGCTTTGTCACGGACACCGAAATTTATGCCAAGTTTGACGTTTTATGGTGCAGCACAAGAAGTGACGGGATCTTGTCATTTGTTGGAATCAGCTGGTGAATATCAGTTCTTGCTTGAGTGCGGTATGCACCAGGGCGGTGATGATATTCGGCGCATCAAATCCGAAAAGTTCAAGTTCAATCCCCGTACACTTGACGCTGTTATTCTTTCCCATGCTCACTTGGACCATTCGGGTTTGTTGCCGAGGCTGGTGCGGCAGGGCTTTTCCGGGCCGATTTTCTGTACGGCAGCCACTGCCGATCTGTTAGCCATTCTGCTGCGGGATTCTTATGGGCTGTATCGGCGAGATCTGGAGCATGAAAACCTGCGGCGGGTTCGGCGGGGTAAGAAGCCCATCGAAGAAGTTTATGATGAACATGATGTCGATCAGGTGCTGGCCCTGTGTGAGCCGGCTGAATATGGCCAAGGCCTGCAGCTCAACAGCTCTGTGTTTCTGACTTTTCATGATGCGGGGCACATTCTGGGTTCGTCTATCGTTGAGCTCAAGCTCGCGGATGCGGGAAAGGCCAAGACGCTGGTTTTTTCTGGTGACCTGGGTAACAGTGATTCGGTGCTAATGCGACCACCGGCGAATTTGGTCGAAGCTGATGTGGTCTTGATGGAAGGCACCTACGGTAATCGTAATCACCGTTCCATGGAGGCTACCATCGAACAACTCTGTCAAGTCTTGGCTGATACTTGGGCGCGGCATGGCAATGTCATGATTCCGGCATTTGCTGTAGGTCGAACTCAGGAGATTCTGTTTTATCTCGGCCGGCTGCACCGTGAGGGCAAACTCGATAATTGGCGAGTCTATCTCGACAGTCCCATGGCGATTGAAGTGACGGGCGTCTACAACGAATGGCTGGCGTTGCTGGATGAGGCGGACGTCGGTGAACTCAGAGAGACGGATCGAGAATCATTCCAGCGTTTTCTGCCAAGCCTGACCTTGAGCCAGTCCAGTGAAGATTCTATGGCGATCAATAAAGTCTCTTCTGGCGCGATTATTATTGCCGGTAGTGGCATGTGTACTGGCGGCAGGATTCGCCATCACATCAAGCATCGCATCTGGCAAGAGCGCAACACCATGATCTTCATTGGCTATCAGGCGCAGGGAACTCTGGGGCGAATTATCGTGGATGGCGCATCGCACATCAAACTCTACAAAGATGAATACGCTGTGAAGGCGCGAATTGAAACNCTGGGAGGTTTTTCCGCGCATGCGGGTCAGAGCCAATTACTGGCTTGGTACAAGAGCTTTGGCAATAGCCCACGGTTGGTGTTGGTGCACGGTGAGCTTGAAGCGCTGCAAGCTTTAGCCGGCAAGTTCGACACTGAATGTGGGGTCAGCGCGCTGATTCCTGAGCTGGGCGAAGCCATTACGTTTTAATATCAGCTGCTTATCATCAGTTCATTAATGCCAGCGCGCAAAGTACTCGCTTCGGCAAATTTTCGGGTGCGATTACTGATTGCCGGGTCTGCGCGCGTCGGCATCCGAGTAACGTTCGCTGTTGTCCTGAATATAGTCTCTGACAATACTCCAGGCCTCATCTGCTGACTCCACGAATTGGATTAAATCTCGATCGGCGGGACTGATCATACCTTCGTCCACTAACAGGTCAAAATTCAACAGGGATTCCCAGTAATCACGATCGAAGGCAATGATCGGCAGGGCTTTAATTTTTTGGGTTTGAATCAAGGTCAGCGTTTCAAACAGCTCGTCAAGGGTGCCAAAGCCGCCGGGAAAGACGATTAATGCCTGAGCGCGCAGTAAAAAATGCATCTTACGGATCGCGAAGTAATGAAATTGGAAGCACAGTGCTGGGGTAATATAGCCGTTAGGTTTTTGTTCGTGGGGCAAGGTGATATTTAATCCGATGGATTCTCCGCCAGCGTCGGCGGCGCCTCGGTTGGCGGCTTCCATGATGCCTGGGCCACCGCCAGTAATGATATGCAGACGGGGTAAATTGTGCGCGCAGGATTCCCGCGTAATTTTTTCAGCGAGCAAGCGCGCCTCATTGTAATAACGCACTCTTTTGGCGGTTCGCAAAGCTTGGCGTTGCTCGGCCAGTAGCTGTTCATCGGCAGGGTTGGCTTTCAATCGTTCGGCGATGGCGCGGAGCATTTCCGCGGCAACTTCCGGTGACAAGATTCGGGCGCTACCGAAGATCACGATCGTATGATTGATATCATGCTCGTTGAGGGTGAGTTCGGGCTTAGATAACTCCAGTAATAGCCGTACCGGGCGCATCTCATGGGTAAGAATGAAGTCATCGTCGGCATAGGCTAGGCGATAGGATGGTGAGCTGGACTGGGGTGTTGCCAACTGGGTTTCGCGAGTGTGTTTAACATCCTCTGCGGCGCTGGGGAATGGTTTGTCGGGCTTATTGATCGGCTTCAATTTGATGACCTTCTTGGTTGCTGTGAACGGGTGTTAGATTCTTTGTTTCAGGTTTCATCGGTTTCCGGTTGTTTGGATATTTCCGCCAGTTCAGCCTGCAGTTGTGCTACTAAGGCCTCAATGCCAGCCTTTGCGCCGGGCGCCAGGCCCGCCGTCTGTTTCAATTGGTTCGTGAGTTCTTCAATTTCGCGGTTAAGATTCTGTTGCTGCAACTCGTTGGCTTGGGCGCGATCGGCTTTGTCGAAGGCGATATCCTCGGCGGCCGATTGTGCCGGTGCCGTTGCCAGTCTGGTGTCTGCAGGTATCTGCTTCATATCGAGCGGCTGGTTAATATGCCGGGTCACTGTTGGCGACATAATCTCTATCTGACTACGGTGCAGACTGTCGAGCACGCACTGATTGAGCTTCGAGCGGCTGGTGAGCAGTGTTTTGACATCGAGCAGCATACCGCTGACGCGATAGCAGACAGAGAAATCGTCCAAGCTTAGAATCTGCACATAAGGATCGTCGAGTTCAGCAGCGCGGGCGGCGAGGAGCAGCAGTGGCTCAACCTTGGCGTGATGGATGTCATAGCCCAGCGACAAGGTGCTGGAAATAATCACACCCGAGCGACGGGTGACTTTGACGGGGGTCAGAATAAACAGACTGTTCGGAATAGATACGAGTTCGCGGTTCTCGGTCTGAATTTCGGTATCGAACAGTCCACGTTCCGAAACCTTACCGAAGTAGTCGCCGACGGTGACGAAATCGCCGATGTTAAAAGGCTTAGTGACGCGCAAGGTAATGGCCGCCATAAAGTTGGTGACAAACGAGGTGGATGAAAAGGCAATCACGGCGGATATGCCGAGACCGATGATGCTGAGAATTTGATTTCGAGTGCCTTCTGTCAGCGGTGCGACTATCACTGCTAGAATAATCGCGGCCACCGTACACACCAGCATGATGATCTGGCGTGGCAAGCGTGCTTCGCTGCCAAGATTTGGTTCGCGCGCAAGCAGCCAATAATGCGCCAGGCTGAGGCTCAGCACTGCCAGAGCCAGGCTGACGATCAGTGGCATAAAGGTGTCAAAAAAACTCTCTGTTATGGCCATTAAAGGTTCCTTTAGCCGTTGCTTATTACCCGCGGATGCGCGTCATGGCTCTGCGAGCAGTCTATTAAATCGCAACTGGTATAAACAGCTGCCAGCGACCAGCTGGCGATCCTCGAAACTCGATGGCATCCCTAAACAGCTTGTCTTTGACCTTCCAAAAATGTTTCACTTCGGCTTTCGCATTCAATGAGGAGCAAACCCGTGGCGACAGCCAATCATCAAGCCAGTACGCGACAGACTAATCGTGAAATTCATCTGGCTTCTCGCCCGGAAGGATTGCCCACCGAGGCGAACTTTCGATTGGTGGAGAATCCTCTGCCAGCAACTGGCCCAGGCCAGGTCCTGATAAAAAATCTGTATATGTCAGTTGACCCAGCCATGCGGCCGCCACTGACAAATGGGCAGACTAAACTCGATGAGGTCATGACCGCTGGTGCGCTGGGAAAAATCGTCGAGAGTCAGCTTGATGGTTACCCCGCGGGAACCTATGTCATGCACCGCGGTGGATTTCGTGAATGGTGCCTGTCAAACGGTCAGGGATTGGAGATTATTGAACCAGAAAATGAACCCTTAACCGCCCACCTTCATGTGTTGGGAACGACCGGATTGACGGCCTATGGCGGTTTGCTGGTTACCGGTGAGCTTAAGGCTGGTGAGAATGTATTTGTTTCGGCGGCAGCCGGGGCCGTAGGTAGTGTCGTCGGCCAAATTGCCAAGATCAAAGGCTGCCGGGTCGTGGGTAGCTGTGGATCCGATGAGAAGGTCAATTATCTGACCCAAGAGCTGGGCTTTGATTACGCCTTCAATTATAAGACCAGTAATATTCGTAAAGAGCTGCACGTGGCACTACCGGAAGGTATTGATGTGTATTTTGAAAATGTTGGTGGTGCGCACTTGGACGCAGCTGTGGGTCAGATGCGGCCCTTAGGACGTATTCCAGTCTGTGGCATGATCTCTGCCTACAATAACAAAGGCGCGCGCTCTGAAGGCGTGACGACACTATCGAATATGATCTATAACCGGGTCACAATGAAGGGTTTTGTGGTGTACGAGTTCGATGGCATCCGCGCACAATTTTTGGCGGACATGCGGGCCTGGATGGCTGCCGGTTTGATGAAGTACCAGGAGACGATTTTTGACGGTATTGAAAATGCGCCGGCGGCGTTCATCGGCCTGTTGCAAGGTGAAAATACCGGCAAAATGCTGGTTAAGCTGGGTGACGATGACGTGTAGTCTGAACTCGGCCTTAGCCCTGCCTTGGTAGAGCTAAGGCTTAACCAAAATCATTCGCGGCAGCAACAAGGGCTGGCGCGATGCAACGCTTTTGATGGAATAGATCACTTATGAGTCCTACCTGTTTTGATGTCAGTATTGACAATAATATTGCCCATATCCGCATGAACCGTCCGGAAAAACGCAATAGCATGAATGCCGAATTTTGGGATGAGTTGCCTGAGATCGTCAACGATATTGATGACAACAGCAAAGCACGTGTCATTGTTATCTCGTCCACAGGGCCCCATTTCAGCTCGGGGTTGGATATTGGGAGCTTCATCACTGGCGATAGTCAGGCGCTCAAAACCGATCCGAAGCAGAGTCGAAGTCACGGCGAGAGTTTCTATCGAATGGTGAAGCGTATGCAGAATACCTTCAGTTGTTTGGAAGACTGCAGGATTCCGGTGCTTGTGGCTATTCAGGGCGGGTGTATCGGTGGTGGCATGGACTTTATCACCGCCTGCGACATCCGCTACGCTACTGAGAATGCCTTTTTCACGGTATTTGAGGTGAAAATCGGCATGACCGCAGACGTGGGCACGTTTCCACGTTTGGTGAAGCTCATTCCAGAAGGCATTGTGCGTGAATTGGCTTACACGGGGCGCCGCATGACCGCTGCCGAGGCGCATCAGGCCGGTCTTGTGAATCGCGTATTTGCCGACCAGGACACCATGCTCGAGGCGGTCTTGGAGGTTGCCAGGGAGATCGCCGCTAACGCACCGCTGGCGGTTTATGGTTCAAAGCGCATGATCAATTATTCGCGGGATCACTCGACGGCAGATAGCTTGGACTATATTGGCATCTGGAATGCGAGTTTCTTGCAGACCGAGGAAATGGTGGAGGCGATTGCTGCCAATAAAGCACAACGTGCCGGTGACTTTGCCGCTTTACCCAAGAAGAGGCGCTAAACATGACGATTGGTGTTTGGGAACCGGCTAAAGGTGCTGCCGAGCAAGGGTTGAGCCTGGATGACTTGAAGGCCTACGCGGTGCTGACCGATGGGGCGCTGGAGAATTTGGCTGCCAGTTTGACGGCTGCCCAAATCAGTGATGACGGGCGTCTTATGCGCCTCGACGAGGCGCCGTGGCAGGTGGCAACGGCGCTTAGCGACGAGGAGTTGATCGGTCTAGTCCGGTTCTTCACGCTGGCAGAAATGCAGTTGCCGGGATGGGATGGCGGTAAGCAGTCGCCGGTGATCTACCTGGTCCGGATCCTCAAGCAGCGGGGGGCATTCACGCCGATGCTGAGGCAGTGGGTCAAGGCGAATACAGATAACCGTTATCTGCCCAATGGCGCACTGCTGTAAATACCGTATAATGCCCCGATTTCGACAGAAGGCGAGTGGGCATGGCAGTGGTAGAGCGCAAAGCACAAGTAGACCGAAACACNCTCGAAACTCAGATCAGTTGCAGCATCAACCTGGACGGCACAGGCGTGTCGAGTTTCGATACGGGCTTGCCGTTTCTCGAGCATATGCTTGACCAGATCGCCCGTCATGGGCTGATCGACATTCAGGTCAATGCCCGAGGTGACTTGCATATCGATGCTCACCATACTGTGGAGGATATCGGCATCACACTCGGTCAGGCATTCAATCAAGCGATGGGTGATAAGCGCGGTATTCGGCGTTATGGGCATGCCTATGTGCCACTTGATGAAGCGCTGTCGCGGGTAGTTATCGACTTCTCTGGTCGTCCGGGTTTGGAATATTACGTGGATTTCACCCGTGCCAGTGTGGGTGGTTTTGACGTTGATTTGTTCCGCGAGTTTTTTCATGGCTTTGTGAATCACGCGAACCTGACATTACATATTGATAATTTGCGCGGTGAAAACACCCACCACCAGATTGAGACGATCTTCAAGGCGTTCGGTCGATCTCTGCGTATGGCGCTGGAGCTGGATCAACGGATGGGCGACATTATGCCGTCGACAAAAGGAACCTTGTAGTGCAGATTATTCCGGCAATTGATTTTAAGGATGGTAAGGTCGTCAATCTTAAGCAGGGGCGACTGGAAGAGTCGACCACCTATTCCGATGACCCTGTAGGCATAGCGGACCGCTGGGTCAGCCAGGGTGCGGAGCGGCTGCATTTGGTTGATTTGGATGGAGCCTTTGAAGGGTACCCGGTCAACCACGCTCTGATTGCCACGATCGCGGCCAATCACCCGGGTTTGACGATTCAATTGGGTGGCGGTATTCGTAGCCCCGAGGTGATCGAGTCGTACCTTAATGCGGGTGTTGATTATGTGATCATTGGTACCAAGGCGGTAGAAGAGCCCGAGTTTGTGGGTGCTATGTGTCAGCGCTTCCCCGGTCATATCATGGTGGGACTCGATGGCCTGCATGGCATGGTGGCCAAGAATGGCTGGAAAGAGGTGACCGATATCTCGGTTAAAAGCCTGGCCCTGTTGTTTGAAAGTGATGGCATCGAGTCGATCGTTTATACAGACATCGGTAAAGACGGCATGATGGGCGGAATTAATATGCGCGCGACTCGAGAGCTTGCTGAATCTGTCTCAGTGCCCATCATCGCGTCTGGCGGTGTCACGGATATTCGAGATGTCGTGGCCTTGCTGGAAGTCGGTGCGAAGATCAACGGCGGAATCACTGGCGTGATTACCGGTCGCGCGATTTACGAAGGCACACTGGACCTGGCAGAGGCGATCGCCCTGACTCGCAAGAACGCCTGACACGAACCCGTTATTCTATGGGATTCAGCCCATAAGAGCTGGCATCCAAGGCGACTTGCAAGGCATGTGCTTGCCGCCGCTGGATTAAGGCCGAGACGGTAATTAATTCCACTGCCTGTGCCGCCAGTCCGGGTATGACCATGGCCAGATAATCTAACGTGGCTTGGTGCGGGTGGCCAATGGCAATCCCGGTGCCATCACGACGGGCTTTCGCCAGTAATATTTTGAACGACTGATCAATGCCGTCAAACGTCGGGTCATTGTCGAGAAATACGTCGCGACTTGACGAGCGAATCTGACGTGCGCTGGCTGCGGCCAAGGCAACGGTATCGGCGGTGGTCCTTGAATCAATAAAGTAAAGCTGGCGCTGTTTGATCTGCGACATGAGCCAGTTCATCTGCTGGGTCTGCTGGGTCAATTGACTGCCCATATGATTATTGATGCCCTTGAGATGTGGAATCTGTTCAATGGCCTGCTCAAGGGTCTGATAAAATTCCGTTTCTGTCAGATGCTGAGTCAAGCCGCCTGGGCCCATGGGTTTGTGTCCGAGGTTAGCCATAGGCATATGCAGCATCACCTCTTTGCCGCCTAGATGGGCAAGTTCAGCAAGCTGATGCGTGTAGTTCGCATGGGGTAATATGGCGTAGGTCAGCTTAGCGGGGAGCGCGATAGCCGTTTGACCGCGCCCCAAGTGGTTGCCTAGATCATCAATGATAATCGCGATGTAGGCCGTGTCGTGTGGTTGCTCCGCAGCTGCGGCGCTACCGCCGACTAGGGCGGTGAGCAAAAATATTAGCTGTGCAAGACTCGACACGGGATCGCTTATCCTTGTGGTGGTTGTACCTTGGCGGCAAGGATATTGATGCCCTTGAGCAAGATCAACGCCTCATGCAATTGATAGTCACTGGTGGCCAGATCCATCTCGTAGACCTCGGCGGGCACAGTCTTCGAGTGTTCGCCGTTGAGCAAATGACCCGGCAGATCTTTTTCTTTGATGCTGAACTGATTCTGTTTCTCCGGTGTGATTGTTGAGCGGTCAACCCAGATGTCTGGAACGATGCCCTCGGCCTGAATGGAGCGCCCGTTTGGCGTGTAATATAACGCTGTGGTGAGTTTAATGGCCTTTTCATTATTCAGCGGCAGAATGGTTTGCACCGAGCCCTTACCGAAGGTGTTGACTCCCATGATGATCGCGCGGTGGTGATCCTGCAGGGCACCGGCAACAATTTCTGAGGCTGAGGCAGTTCCCTCATTCACCAGCACAACGATGGGTATGCCGTTGGTGGCATCCGGTGTGCTGGCGCTGAAACGCATGTCAGAGTTGGGTAATCTACCCGCCGTATAGACAATCAGGCCGTCATCAATGAAGACATCAGAGACGGCGACGGCGGACTGTAAAATGCCCCCAGGATTGTTGCGTAAATCTAGGACAAGTCCGAGCAGTTTACCCTCCGCGGTCAAAGCGGTGACGGCATCCTCGACCTCGGTGCCTGTATTGCTTTGAAACTGTGCTATTCGAATGTAGCCATAGCCTGGATCCAGGACTCTTTGGCGAACGCTGGCGACTGCGATGATCTCACGGGTGAGGCTGACCTCAAAAGGTTTGGCGGTGCCTTCACGCACCAGGGTCAACCTGACAGTACTGCCGGGTTCGCCCCGCATCGCGTCGATGGCATCGCCCAGACTCATCCCCTTGATGGGCTGGTCATTGAGTTGCACGATCAAGTCGCCAGGTTTGACCCCGGCCTTCTCGGCCGGCGTGCCATCCATGGGTGAGATGATGCGGACAAATCCATCTTCCATGCTCACCTCGAGTCCGACACCGCCATAGTTGCCCGTGGTATCTTCCTGTAAATCGGAGAAAGAATCGCGATCGAGATAGGCTGAGTGAGGATCAAGCTGTGACAACATGCCCTTGATGGCGTTTTCGAGCAGCGTGCGATCGTCAATTTCCTCGACATAGGCGCTACTGACGCGATCGAAGGCTTCGGCAAAGACTCGCAATTCGTTCAGCGGCAGCCGAGCCGGTAACGCCTGCTGGGTATCGGGCGTTGTGTCAGCTTCGGTGTCTGCGGCTGAGGCCGCGCTGAGCATCAGCGCCAGTCCAGCGAACGCCAGTACTCGAATGCCCTTGTGGGTGCGTAACATCTGCCTCTCCTAGTACTTGGGTAATAGTGCTTGGCTAATAGCGCTTGGCTAATAGTAAGTGGCTAATAGTAAATGGCTAAACTTCGCCCCGGCGTCGCGCGCCTGGATGCGTCTTATTTTTTCAGTATCGGACAATCCTATACTCTTCAATGGTGATGCCCGCGTCAGATATCAAGCGCAGGAGGATACTCTGTCGACAATCTCACGCGGCGTTTTTGCTACGGGCCTGGCACCATTGTTGTGGATTTGTGGGTTTGCCGCTGTGGCGGATCTCGAAATACAGGCCCGCTTGATTTTGGCCGCCGCTATCACCGACGCTGGCAATGTTTTCGCCGGCGCGGATCCAGTCGCCAGTTTCTCGATAAAGTACCTGGTTGTGGCCATACAGAGACATATAGCCGTCGCCATGGCTGATGATCATCATCAGCCCGAAGCCTCTTAACCAGTCAGAAAATATGACTCTGCCATAGTGAATAGCGTAAACCGGATCGCCTTCCTTGGCCTCTATTAAAACACCACGCCACTTCAGCTTGGCATTGCTGCGCTGACTGCCATAGCGACTGAGGATTTTGCCGGCAACGGGCAGTTGCATTTTGCCCTTGCGGCTTTCGAAACTGACCATATCCGTGGGCGACGGCAAGGCTGCGACGCTGCTATTGATTTTCTCCAGCAGCGCTTCGAGCTCCTGGCGGTTTTGACTTAATTTTTGAATTTCTGAGCCGGTTGAAGCAATCTCGAGCTTGAGTTCAGTCAGGGATTGCTGTTTGTCGACTCGGGCCAATTGCAATTGTTGCTTTTGGGTGACAAGCAGTGCCCGATTCTGTTGTAGCCCCAGATTTTCAGCTTCAAGGTTGCCAGTCACTTGATTGAGCTGTTCGATAGTGCCCCGGTAATGAGCAATTTGCTCGGCTCGAGCCCGGCTGAAGTATTGATAATAGGTTAGCATCCGGTCGAGTTGGCTGGGGTCTTCTTGATTCAGAAGCACTTTCATATAGGGCTGGTTGCCGATCTCATAGGCTGCTCTGAGTTGTGTGATCAGATAATTCTGTTGCTGTAACCGCGCTGCTTCGAGGCCAGATTTTTCTTGGCGCAGCGTGTTTATCGTGGTTTCGCCCTGCTGGATCGCTTGCTGCATTTGCTCGATTTTCTTGAGTAGTTCGTTGATCGCCTTCTCGTTGGTTCGAAGGTTGTCCTCCAGTGACGAGCGTTGGCTGTTGGTCTTATCCAGCAACTGTTTGAATTTGCTGATCTCCACTTCAAGATCTTGCAGCTGTTGTTCGAGTATCTTCGGATCGTTTTCTGCGCTCAACACAGCGGCAGGAAGCAGTAAGCCAAGGCCGAGGCTGAACAACATACTGATCAAAAGCGGACTACTCATAGTACTTACTAGTGCTCGTGTGAAGGTTGAGATTTGGCGGGCTAGCGTTTAGCAGTCTGGGCCTGTTCACTCAGAACCAATGAATGACCGGTCATTTCCGGCGGCGCAGGCAAGTGCATAATCGCCAGCAGAGTCGGTGCAACATCAGTTAGCTTGCCGGTTGATTGTGCCAGTTGAATAGTTTCACTGCCAACATAAATCAGTGGTACTCGCTCTGAAGTGTGGGCGGTGTGCGCCTGGCCCGTTGAAGGATCGGTCATCTGTTCAACGTTACCGTGATCGGCGGTGATCAGGCAATGGCCGCCCACGCTGGACAGCGCGTCGACAATGCGGCCGATGCAGCTATCGACGAATTCGACTGCCTGAATCGCGGCGTTGAGGTTGCCGGTGTGGCCTACCATATCGCCGTTGGCAAAATTGCAGATGATCAGGTCATAGTCACCGCCTGTAATCCCGGTGATGCATTCATCGGTCACCTGCTGAGCGCTCATCTCTGGTTGCAGATCATAAGTGGCAACTCGAGGCGAGGGTACCAGACGGCGAGTTTCGCCGGCATACTCGGCCTCTCGTCCACCGGAGAAGAAGAAGGTAACATGGGCGTACTTCTCCGTTTCAGCAAGTCGCAATTGGGATTTGCCGAGTTTCGCGACGTATTCACCCAAGCTGTTGGTCACCACACTCGGACCAAAGGCGCAGGGCGTGAGGATGTTGTCAGCATATTGGGTGAGGGTGACAAATGATTGCAATGCTGGTTGGGCTTGGCGTTTGAATCCAGTGAAGCCCGGATCAATAAAGGCGCGGCTCAGTTCGCGGGCACGNTCGGCGCGAAAGTTCATAAACAACACGCCATCACCGGCGGCCATCTTCACAACTTGCCCGCCTTGCAGAATCGCACTGGGTTTGACAAATTCATCAGACTCGTTCCGTGCATAAGCGGCATGTAANGCCGCGACAGCTGAATCAAACTGATAGTCTGAGTGGCCCTGAGTTAACAACTGGTAAGCCGGCTCAACCCGCTCCCAGCGATTGTCACGATCCATGGCGTAATAGCGTCCAACAATGGAGGCGATGCCGCCCTGACCCAGATTGTCGATGCAGGCTTGCATGTTGGCCAGTGACGCCTCGGCGCTTTTNGGTGGAACGTCTCGACCGTCGAGAAAGGCATGCACGTAGACGGCCTTCAAACCGCGCTCAAAGGCCATTTTAACGGCTGCCTGNATTTGGTCTTCATGACTGTGAACGCCGCCGGGAGACAGCAGCCCCATAATATGTAAGGTATTACCGGTGGCGACAAGCTGATCCATGGATTCCATGAGAACGGGGTTTTTAAAAAAATCACCTTGGGTGATGGCTTTGTTGATGCGCGTTAGGTCCTGGTCAATAACTCGGCCGGCGCCAAGGGTCATATGTCCGACTTCTGAATTGCCCATCTGTCCGGCAGGCAGCCCGACATCTTCGCCAGAGCATGAAATCAGGCAGTGAGGCCGAGTTTTCTGCAGTTGATCGAGAACTGGGGTCTTAGCAAGTTTGATCGCATTACTGTCAGTGGCTTCTCGTTCGCCCCAGCCGTCGAGGATAATCAGGGCGTATGGTACTTTTTTAGTCATGAAATTGTTGGCCTAGTGCGAGGAAAGTGAATTTTACGTCCTTTGGTGTATACTTCGCGACTTATTTTTGTTCCAGTGCCTCTTCATAGGTGCTGGTTGATTAACAACCGTGCAACATAACAGCGACGAGAGTCCATGATAGAGCAAGTATTTGAATTTATTGGTAATCATTATCTGCTGATAGGGCTGTTTGTCGCCCTGGTGTTTGCTTTCATGGTGAATGAAGGTAAACGGGGGGGTAACTCAATTACCACCAACACCTTGGTTAACCTGGTTAATCGGGACAGCGCAGTGATTTTGGATGTGCGCGATAGCAAGGATTTCAGCGCCGGACATATCGTGGACGCGGTGAATATACCCTTTAGCAATTTTGATAAGCGCGCAGTGGAGCTGGAAAAATTCAAAGATCGACCGATTATCGTGGTCTGCAAGATGGGCCAGCATGCGAGTGGTGTCGGTGGCAAATTGAAAACCTTAGGTTTTGAGAAAGTCCATCGGCTGGGCGGTGGTATGGGCGAATGGTCGGCCTCGAGCCTGCCGGTTGTCAAAGACTGACAGTCGTCGGTGACTGTTTGGATCAACGAGAGGCGTGTCATTGTGAGTCATGTTGTTATCTATAGTACGCGGTTTTGCCCCTTTTGCGTTCATGCCAAGGCATTGCTCAAGCGTAAGAATGTTAAGTTCAAGGATATTGCGATTGATGGTAATGCCGCATTGCGCCAGGAAATGATCAAGGCCGCTGGAGCTACCTCAGTGCCGCAGATTTGGATCGGCAAAGAGCACATCGGCGGTTGTGATGAGCTGGTTGGATTGGATCGGCGTGGGTTGCTAGATGATATGTTAGCTAATAGTGGTGAAGGAGTCGGTAAATGAGTGAGCAAGCAACAGCAAGTGGCGGCGCGCAATTTGCCCTGCAACGGATTTATATCAAAGACATGTCCTTTGAATCACCCAAGTCGCCAGACGCGTTTGTTTGGCAGTGGAAGCCAGCAGTCAATCTCGAGCTGAATTCCCATCACTCAGTTGTGGGTACGGATTTATATGAGGTGGTGTTAAGCGTGACAGTCACGGTGAAGAAGGAGGATGGCGAGGTTGTCTATCTTTCCGAAGTGCAGCAAGCGGGCATTTTTCTCGTCAAAGGTATGGATGATGCTGTGATCGCGAAAACACTGGGCAGCTTTTGCCCCAGCGTTCTGTTTCCCTATGCTCGTGAGGCGATCGACTCGCTGGTGATTAAGGGCAGTTTTCCGCCGTTAATGCTTGCGCCGGTTAATTTTGAGGCGATTTATGAGCAGTCTCGCCAGCAATCTGCGCCAGCGGCGGAGTCCAACGACAAAATTGTTAACTGATTTTCGTCGTCGCGCTGATCGCAGGCACTATTGGCTGTCACTAAACCCCTGTTGCCGCCAAGCCTCATAGACCAAGACGGAGACTGCGTTAGCGAGGTTCATGCTGCGACTGCCGGGCAGCATGGGAATGCGCAACCGTTGGTCCTCGGGCAGCGCCTCGAGGATAGCTGCGGGTAAGCCGCGGGTCTCGGGTCCAAACAGGAGTATGTCGTCGGCGAGGAATTGAACGTCGGCGTAGCGGGTTTGGCCCTTGGTTGTTATCGCTAGAATTCGACCCTGAGATATCTTTTCTCGAAAGGCCGAAAAAGAATCGTGGGTCTCAATACTGGCCCACTCGTGATAGTCGAGGCCGGCTCGACGAAGGCGCTTGTCATCCAGCTCAAACCCCAAGGGTCGGATCATGTGCAGCGGGCTACCCGTGTTGGCGCACAGGCGAATAATATTGCCAGCGTTGGGTGGTATTTCTGGTTCAAACAATGCAACAGCAACCAACCTGATATCTCCTTGGGGTCTTGCCTGAGTGGGGCTTTTCGGTATGGTTTGCAGTCTACACGGGTCTGGCCAGGATTGTATTTCTAACACTTTCCTGGTCTGCCTTTTTTTATTCAAGAACGATCACCACAAGGCTCGGTTGGGGCTGCCGTGAATTCGGTGGCCTGCCTAGTTGAGGCCCTGGTCTTGGTCCTGCTGGCTCTGTTGGTCTGGGGTGTCGAGGGATGCTGGGGCGGCGTTCAGGCCTAGTTCGGTGATCTTGCGAGTCAGAGTGTTTCGGCCCCAGCCGAGCAACTGTGCTGCATCNCGTTTACGTCCGCCAGTTTGTTTCAAGGCCGCCTCAATGACGATTCTCTCAAACGCGGGTATGGCGCCGTCGAGCAGGCGACTGCCATCGACATTCGGTTGAGACAGTTTGCGGCTTGCCCAGTGGCTGAGTGCGCGCTCCCAGTTTTCGCCAGGCGCGGGCTGCTCACCTGCCTCGCGCAATTCTGGCGGTAGGTCGTCAATGGCAACCTCGCGGCCGGTTGCCATCACGGTCACCCAGCGACAAAAGTTTTCCAGTTGGCGAACATTGCCGGGCCATGGCAGGTCGGTCAAGTATTGGCTGGTTTCGGGTTTGAGTATCTTTGCGTCCTCGTTAAGTTCTCGGGCGGCTTCTTGCAAGAAGTAGCTTGAGAGTAGAGGAATATCACCTTTGCGCTCCTGAAGTGTCGGGATGTGAATGCGAATCACATTTAAGCGATGGAACAGATCTTCGCGGAAGCGGTTCTGTTCCACCAAATTTTCGAGATTCTGATGGGTTGCGGCAATAATACGAACGTCGGCTTTCAGCGGTATATGGCCACCAACTCGGTAGTATTCGCCGTCGGACAGAACGCGCAACAAGCGTGTCTGGGTTTCGGCGGGCATATCGCCAATTTCATCAAGAAACAATGTGCCCTGGTCCGCTTGCTCGAAGCGCCCTTTACGTAATTGACTGGCGCCAGTAAAGGCGCCGCGTTCGTGACCGAACAGTTCGGACTCGATCAGGTCGTGAGGGATGGCGGCCATATTTAACGCAATAAAGGTTTTGTTGGCGCGGGGGCTATGCTTGTGGAGGGCGAGAGCGACAAGTTCCTTGCCAGTACCTGACTGACCGTTGATCAGCACAGTGACGCTGGATTTTGAGAGTCGGCCGATCGCTCGAAAAACTTCTTGCATGGCGGGCGCTTTACCGATGATCTCAGAGCTGATGATGGCTTCAGGTTTTTCGGTGGGTTGCTTCTCCTGAGCTTGGCGAATAGCCCGCTGGACGATGGCCACCGCCTCATCAACCTCAAAGGGTTTGGGCAGGTATTCGAAGGCACCGCCCTGAATCGATGCGACGGCGCTATCCAGGTCTGAGTGCGCGGTCATGATGATCACCGGCAGGTCTGGCCAGATCTCCTTGATTCGCTTTAACAAATCCAGCCCATCGATACCCGGCATTCGAATATCGCTGATGATAGCATCCGGCTGTTCAGCTTCGAGTCTGTTCAGCAATGACTGACCGTCTTCGAAGCAGGTCACGTTCAGTTCGGCCTGGGTCAGTGCCTTGTCGAGCACCCAACGAATCGACCGTTCATCATCAACCACCCAGACTGTGTTGGTTACCATCATTAACGTTGTTCCATCGGTAGGATTATTGAGAATTGGGTTCTGCCTGGCGCGCTTTCAAATTCAATCAAGCCCTGATGCTTTTGCACGATTGACTGGGCAAAAGAGAGACCTAGCCCGGTACCCTCTGGTCGACCACTGATCATGGGGAAAAACAATTGATCCTTCAGGGTTGGGGGTATGCCGGGCCCGTTGTCGATGATATCAACTCGAGTCACGATTCGGTGTAATCGGGTGCCGATAGTGAATTGGCGTTCGGTGCGGGTTTTAAAGCGTAATGCGGGTTGTTTAATCTCGGTAAGGCTCTGCATTGCATTGCGCGCGATATTTAAAAATACCTGAATCATGAGTTCTGGGTCGATTTCGATCTCGGGAATACTGGGGTCGTAATCGCGGACGATTTTAAATGACGAGGTGGATTCCAGCTCGATCAGGATCCTGACCCGCTCAAGCAATTCGTGGATGTTTTTCATGACCGGTTTGGGCGCAGTTTTAGGGCCGAGGAGGCGGTCGACTAAGGTCGTCAAACGATCAGTTTCGGTGACAATAATGTCGGTGTATTCCGTATAGAGTGGGTCATTCAGCTCCCGGGCAAGGAGCTGAGCCGAACCTTTGATGCCGCCGAGAGGATTTTTGATTTCGTGGGCTAGGCCTCGGATCATTTGCCGGGTGGCTTCCTGGTGGCCACGCAACGACTCGTCTCGATCGATCCGCAGGTAGCGATCCAGGGCGTAGAGTTCGATGACGAGGCTGGGCCATTCATCATCACTGGTGGGTGTTATCGTGTAATCTACCGTCAGGCTTTGGCCGTCAAACAGAAGAAGTTCAGCACGGTGGCGGGTGTAAGGTTGGCCACTCTGCATCGCATCGTAGGCGACGGACTCCAGTTCCGCTGAATTTTGCAATATTTCGCGAATGGATTGCCCTAGAGCGCGAGCCGACGAAACGCCCATCAGGCTTTCAGCGGCGGAGTTGATATAAGTGAGCTGCAGTTGATGATCAACAGTGAGGATGCCGATATTTAAACTATTGAGTAGGTGACTTATCATGTTTATTCGTGCTCGGCTGTTTATTCCTGTCGATATAATTAGCAATAAACGCACCACTTGTTCTGAGTCGAATACAGTGGCTTGCCAGCCATAGTATAGCCAAGGTTTTGAATAAGCGCACCAAAATAGTGCGGCCAAAATTTGGTTGCGAGGTTAACGCCCGGTGGGTCTGGTCGTTGAATTCTGGTCAAAAAAAATCCCGCGGCGCATTGGGCGCCACGGGATTTTGATCGCGCTGCGGGTGATTAAACGCTGTAGTACATTTCAAATTCCACGGGGTGAGGTGTGGAGTTCAGACGTTCGACTTCGGCCATCTTCAGGTTGATGTAACCATCGATCATGGAGTCTGAGAACACATCACCTTCGGTCAGGAAGCTGCGGTCAGCATGGAGGCTGTCCAGTGCCATTTCCAACGAGTTACAGACTGTTGGAATATTCCGTAATTCCTCTGCTGGCAAGTCATAAAGATCCTTGTCCATGGGGGCGCCCGGGTCAATCTTGTTTTTAATACCGTCAAGACCGGCCATCATCATGGCAGAGAACATTAAGTAAGGGTTGGCCGTAGGATCGCCAAAACGCACTTCCAGACGCACGCCTTTCGGATTGCCACCCTGGACATAAGGGATGCGGATCGAAGCAGAGCGGTTGCGAGCCGAGTAGGCCAGCAATACGGGCGCCTCAAATCCTGGTACCAGTCGCTTGTAAGAGTTGGTGCTGGCATTGGCGAAGGCGTTCAAGGCGCGAGCATGCTTGATGATGCCGCCGATGTAATACAGGGCTTGCTGGGACATGTTGCCGTAACCTTCGCCAGCGAAGGTGTTCTTGCCGTCTTTCCAGATTGACTGGTGCAGGTGCATACCGCTGCCATTATCGCCGATCAGCGGCTTAGGCATAAACGTTGCGGTCTTACCGTAGGCGTGCGCGACGTTCAGGACGCAGTATTTGTAGATTTGCACCTCGTCAGCCTTCTTGGTTAACGTATTGAAGGGTATGCCGATCTCGCATTGGCCCGCAGTACCGACCTCATGGTGATGCAGGTCGATGGACAAGCCCATGGCCTCCATGGCGGTGCACATAGAGTTTCGAATGTCGTACAAGGAGTCTACCGGTGGCACGGGGAAGTAGCCGCCTTTGACGCCAGGCTTATGGCCCAGGTTGCCACCCTCAGTGTTGTGGGAGGTCATCCACGCCGCTTCTTCAGACTCGATTTGATACATGGCGCCGCTCATGTCGGATTTGTACTTAATATCATCGAAGATGAAAAATTCTGGTTCCGGGCCAAAATAGGCTGTGTCACCGATACCGGTGGTAGCCAGATACGCCTCAGCCCGCTGTGCGAGAGAGCGTGGGTCGCGGTCGTAGCCTTGCATGGTGCTCGGCTCCAGGATGTTGCAGCGAACGTTGATGGTGGTCTCTTCAGTGAAAGGATCGATCACCGCTGTGCTGTCGTCCGGCATCAGAATCATGTCGGATTCGTTAATAGGCTTCCAGCCACCGATGGATGATCCGTCGAACATGGCGCCGACTTCGAAAAAATCGGCATCCACTTTGCTCGCATGGTTGGTGACGTGCTGTTCTTTGCCGCGTGAATCAGTGAAACGTAAGTCCACCCATCGCGCTTCGTTTTCTTCTATCAGACCTAAAGTCTTTTCTGACATTATGGTGTGCCCTCCAATGGGTTTACTGTAATGATGTGGTGCAATTTAAGAGAGCAAAGATTATGCCATTCGTCAGAATTAATAAAGCCTTGTATTGTGTGGTCTGTAGGGCATCCGCCCGAACCGCTATGCCCTATTTTGGTGCGATATAGGGCGTTACGCTCTAGCATGGTGCAAAATGCTGGGCGGGCCGTGAAGTGGCCCGATTAGGCGTCTGGCGCAAGTGCCTTTTAGTTGTCAAGTAGTCGCGATGAGTTGCGATTTAACGTCGAAGAATTTGAATCCTTGCGCGCCCAGTAGCGGATGTTGGACTTCAATATGCAGGGGGAAAGCGTATTTTGTGGCTGTTGATGGCCTTTAACTTTGGGTAAAGGCCTGTAAAGTTGAATTGCAGATGTCTAAATTGCTTGACACTCTGTATAATACCGCGTCGTTGAGCGGAGTAGTCATGAGTAAGAAATTAAGAAACATCGCAATTATTGCCCACGTTGATCATGGGAAAACTACATTAATT
>JGI20153J14295_10000498_pt1 | contig 32883 bp, 39 predicted proteins | sample COG_03_FD_14295 | JGI IMG/M metagenome (IMG submission 14295) | reverse complement strand
GGAATGCTATAACCTGCATATACATGCGTGTCTAATCGAACGCCATGCCCTCCAGGCGAATGAAGTGTTGTTATTTTTCCTGGTGAGGGTCTAAAGTCATTAAACGGATCTTCTGCATTAATTCGGCATTCGATCGAATGTAACTTTGGTGTATAATTTTTTCCAGAAATCGGCACGCCTGCGGCCACTAATATTTGTTCTCGGATTAAATCAAAATCGATCACTTGTTCTGTGATGGGATGCTCAACTTGAATTCGAGTATTCATTTCCATGAAAAAGAAATTACGATGTTTATCGACCAAAAATTCAACTGTTCCAGCCCCTTCGTATTTAATATATTCGGCAGCTTTTACAGCGGCTTCCCCCATTTTTTTCCGGAGAGCAACAGTCATAAATGGCGACGGCACTTCTTCTGTTAGTTTTTGATGACGGCGTTGAATTGAACAATCTCGTTCTGATAAATGACAGGCTTTTCCATTAGAATCCCCTACAATCTGAATTTCGATATGTCGTGGCTCTTCAATGAGTTTTTCCATGTACATATCGTCATTTCCAAAAGCGGCTTTCGATTCTTGTCTTGCAGAATCCCAAGCATCTTTAAGGTTTTCTTCTTTCCATACGGCACGCATTCCTTTTCCACCCCCTCCAGCAGAGGCTTTTAACATCACTGGATAGCCGGTTTCTTTGGCTGTTTTTTCGCAGTCTTCAAAGGTTTCAATAACCCCTTCACTTCCGGGAACACAAGGAACACCGGCTGCTTTCATGGTTGCTTTGGCATTGGCCTTATCACCCATGCGGTCAATCATATCTGGTGAAGCCCCTATAAATTTGATGCCATGTTCTTCACAAATTTTAGAAAAACGAGCATTTTCAGATAAAAACCCATAGCCTGGATGAATCGCATCGGCATTGGTGATTTCTGCAGCGGCTATAATATTAGACACTTTTAAATAAGATTCGCTACTTGCTGCGGGACCGATACAAACGGCTTCATCTGCAAATTTCACATGCAGGCTCTCAGAATCGGCCGTAGAATAGACCGCAACTGTTTGAATGCCCATTTCTTTACATGTTCTAATAACTCTTAGAGCAATTTCGCCTCGATTGGCGACTAGTATTTTTTTAAACATACCTTTTTACACTTTAAAATGTGAAATAATGTTATGATGGATCTACTAAAAATAAGGGCTGATCAAACTCAACTGGTGACGCATCGTCGACAAGAATTTTCACAATCTTTCCAGATATTTCAGACTCAATTTCGTTGAAGAGTTTCATGGCTTCAATGACACAAAGCACATCGCCTTCGGAAATAGTTTGACCCACTTCTGCAAACAAAGGTTTATCTGGGGAAGGTCGACGGTAAAACGTTCCTATAATTGGAGATTTGACCGTGATATATTTTGAGTCCTCAGAAACAGCAGCAGGAGGCGCTGCCTGAACTGGTACAACTTCTTGAGGCGCTAGCGACGGAGCTGCTTGTAACATTGAACTGCCAGCTTGCTGAACAACCGTCGTAACGGATTCTCCTGAACCCGTTTTAATGGTGATTTTAAAATCATCCATTTCTAGTTTCACTTCGCTTGTCCCTGATTTAGCGACAAATTTGATTAAATTTTGAATTTCTTTTAAATCCATTATTTTAGTTTTAGTGTTTAGTTAGTTCGTTTTTATGCTTAGGAATTATACGCCCATTTAAGGTATATAGATCCCCAATTAAATCCACCACCAAAGGCAGCAAATATCAAATTATCTCCTTTTTTTAATTGTGATTCATAATCACTTAATAATAATGGAAGTGTCCCTGAAGTCGTGTTGCCATATTTTTCAATATTCATCATCACTTTTTGGGGGTCCAAATCAATTCTCTTTGCCGTGGCATCAATAATACGTTTGTTGGCTTGATGTGCGACCAGCCAGTCCATTTTATCGTTGTCTAAATCGTTGCGTTTTAATATTTTTTCGGCCGCATCCGCCATATTGAATACCGCATTTTTAAAGACTGTTTTTCCATCTTGAAATACGAAATGTGAGTTTTCCTTAAGAGATTCTTCTGTGATTGCATTAGAGGATCCACCATGGGTTGCTCGTAAAAATTCGCGACCAGAACCATCACTTCTAAGGTATTCATCTTTAACCCCAAACCCTTCATGGTTGGGTTCAAAAAGAACAGCCCCGGCACCATCTCCAAAAATGATACATGTTGCTCTGTCTTCATAATTAATCATTGAAGAATTTTTATCTGCGCCGATTAATAATACTTTTTTATAAATTCCAGATTCTATATAGCGTGCGACTACAGACATCCCGAACAAAAAACTGGAGCATGCGGCATCTAAGTCAAAAGCAAATGCATTTGTAGCTCCAATTTCTGAAGCTGTAAAAGCAGAGGTTGAGGACGCTTTCATGTCTGGAGTTGCAGTTGCAACCACAACAAGGTCTATAGTGGTAGGGTCTAAATTGTTTTTTTGAATAAGGTCTTTAGCCGCTTGTATGGCCAAAAAAGAAGTTCCTTTGTTGTCCCCTTTAAGGATCCGGCGTTCTTTAATACCAGTTCTTGAAGTGATCCACTCATCATTAGTATCAACCATCGTTTCAAGGATCTTGTTGGTTAATATGAAGTCTGGCACATAGCCACCTACAGCGGTAATTGCTGCTGAGATTTTGATCATAAATTATATTTTAACTTGGTGGTTTTCAACGGAATTACATCAAAAACAACCAAAAACGATTCAAAAATAACCTTTTTTGGTTAAAAAAGGTCAAAAAATCAATTTTATTGCATTTTTATAAAAAACCAAGGTAAACAAAAAAAACGCTCAAAAAGAGCGTTTTTTTAGTATTTTGTGATCTGTTTACTAAGCGGCGTTTTCTTCAGCTGCTGTCGTATCAACTAAGACCTGACCTCTATAGTATAATTTCCCTTCATGCCAATGCGCTCTGTGGTATAAGTGCGCTTCGCCAGTTGTTGGGCAAGTTGCTATTTGAGGCGTAGTTGCCTTGTAATGGGTACGTCTTTTATCTCTTCTTGTTCTGGAGATTTTTCTTTTAGGATGTGCCATTTTCTATATTATTTATCCGTTAGTAATTTTTTTAATGTATCCCAACGAGGATCAATAGCTTCGTCTGAGATTTTATTTTCTAAGCTTTTTGGGCTTAATGTCTCGAGTTTTTCGAGAATATCTGAGTTTAAAGTTCCATCTTCTACTCCCGGATGAATCCGTTTTTGAGGAAAGGATAGAATAATTAATTCATAAATGTGGTGTGCAACGTTAATTTCGTATTCGGCATGAGGGATTATTAAAATCGCTTCATGTTCGTTATTATACTCATTTCCAAACTGGACTACTAAATCAAAACTGCTGTTAACTGGCTCATCAAAAGGTTCGTTTGTTAGGTCGCAATCAACGTTAATTGTTCCTTCTGCAAGAAAATTCAACTCTAAAAAGGTTGATTTTTTTTCAAGGTTTAGAACAATTTTAACGTTTACATCGTTAAACTCATCATATTCAAAATGCTCAAAGAACGTATTATCAATTTCGTACTCATAAACATGCTTACCAAGCTTTAGCCCTACAAACTGTATGTCAAATGCTTTTAGTGGCTTCATTATCTCGCATATTTGAGCCTGCAAATATATAAAATTTTATTAAGGCGAACCGTAAAGCGCATGTTTTTTTATTTAACGTTTTTTAGATAGTTTCAATAATGGGTTTGAAGTTAATGTTTTATTCATTTTTCGATTTCTAAAAATCGTGATCCCGGAAAAAATAGCTTCTTTAAAAGACGTGATGTCTGACACCCCTTTTCCAGCGATTTCATAGGCGGTCCCATGATCGGGAGAGGTGCGAACTTTGTTAAGCCCTGCGGTATAATTAACGCCATTTCCAAACGCTAAGGTTTTGAAAGGAATCAGCCCTTGGTCGTGATAGGTGGCAACAATCGCATCAAAGTTTTTATAATTTTTAGAACCAAAAAAACTATCCGCTGCATAAGGTCCGTACACAAGTTTGCCTGTTTTTTTGATGGTTTCTAGCGTTGGTCGTAACACAGTGTCGTCTTCAGAGCCTATGACGCCATGGTCCCCGGTATGCGGGTTAATCCCTAAAACCGCAATGCGTGGCATGCGAATATTAAAGTCTTTTATTAAGGATTGGTATATAATTGAAATTTTCTTTTCTATTAATTCGGGGGTAATGTGCGACGCGATTTCACTTACGGGGACATGATCCGTTAATAACCCGACTTTAAGATCATCCGACACCATAAACATCAAACTATCGCCTTGGAGTTCTTGGGCTAAATAATCGGTGTGTCCTGGGAATTTAAAATCGTCGGATTGAATGTTATGTTTGTTGATGGGCGCAGTGACCAACACATCAATTTGATCATTTTTCAAATCTTTAACCGCTGCTTGGAGCGATTTAATGGCATAAGCCCCAACCTTAAGGTCCTCTTCTCCAAAAGAAATTTTAACCTCTTCATGCCAAACCGTCACTACATTTAATTTTGAATCAATGGCTTGACTGGCATTTTGAATTTTATTAAACTCCAATGAACTCTGGAAGTGTTTGATGAAAAATGAAAGTGATTTTACAGAGGCATAAATTATTGGGGTACAAAATTCTAGCATGCGACTGTCTTCAAAAGTCTTGACAATCAACTCTCCTCCGATGCCGTTTAAGTCTCCTACAGAAATTCCTATTTTAATTTTTTCTTCTTTTTCCATTAAAAGTGACGTGTATGTTTGTAATTTTGAATTTACAAATTTAACGAATTAAAAGNATGTTTACGGGAATTATTGAAGATTTAGGGATTGTGAGAAATTTAGTGAAGGAGAATGACAACTTACACTTAACGATTGAGAGTGTGTTGGCTTCAGAATTAAAAATCGATCAAAGTGTCTCACATAATGGTGTATGCCTGACTGTAATAGCGCTAACGGACTCGGACTATACCGTCACTGCAATCAAAGAAACTTTAGATAAAACTAACCTCAACAGCGTCCAAATTGGAGCGACCGTAAACTTAGAGCGTGGGCTAAAACTTGGAGCACGTCTAGACGGGCACATGGTGCAAGGACATGTCGACCAAATTGGAACCTGTACCAGTGTCGAAACCCAAAATGGAAGCTGGGTGTATTCCTTTAAATACGATGCATCCTTAGGAAATCTCACTATCGAAAAGGGATCTATTACGGTTAATGGAGTAAGCCTTACTGTAATAAACTCTAAAGATGATGCCTTTAGCGTAGCGATTATTCCATATACGTATGAGCATACTAATTTTAACCTTTTTGAAGTCGGCACGGAAGTAAATTTAGAATTTGATGTGATTGGAAAATATGTCGCACGTTTACATGGAGCACATTAATTTTATTTGTTTAATTTTTGGTTTTGTACTTGGAGTAATTCTTTAATGTCTGACAACAACTGAATCTCTGCAGGCGTCTGAACCGATACATCTTTGACATCTTCTGCTTTTGTTTTGAGCTTATTAATGAACTTTACAACAATAAAAATAGTAAATCCAACAATCAGAAAATCGAGAATGGTTTCGGCAAATAAGCCATAATCAATTGATACTTGACTGGTGGTTTCTGTAGCGGATCTTAGAATAAGTTTTTGCTCTTGAAAGTTAATCCCATCCGACAAAAGTGATAAAGGCGGTAAAATGATGTTTTTGACCAACACATTAATCACCGCATTAAAGGATGCTCCTATAATAATTCCGATCGCCATATCAATCATGTTTCCTTTAACGGCAAAATCTTTAAATTCTTTAAATAGTTTCATGTGTTTATCTTTATTGTTTTTTAATGGTCACATGGTACATCCACTTAATCATTTCCTTGGGTATCAAGTTTTAGTTATGGATGTTTCATGTGTTTATCTTTATTGTTTTTTAATGGTCACATGGTACATCCACTTAATCATTTCCTTGGGTATCAAGTTTTAGTTATGGATGTTTCATGTGTATTTTTTATTTTTAATTACTCCTTTTTTTTCCTCTAAACACTATTAAAGACGCTCCTCAGTTCTTTAAACTTTTATGTTCTATCTGTTTTGTAGCCAATTTCTTTTCGAGCTAGTTCTTCTGGCTTCGATAACAACCGTTGAAGCACTTCATAAATATCACTAAATTGTTCATTGTTGCGAGATTCCATTTCATTGATTTTATGCATGATGTCATCATAGTTGTTTGCTAGTTTTCGTAATTGTACAAAAGTTTCTATAATTTGTACACTCATTTTTATAGCTAACGCACTGTTTAGAACGCTTGATAACATTAAGATGCCGTGTTCTGTGAAAACCTTTGGTAAAACTGGAGAAAACTTTAATTTTTTAAGGTGGTCGCAATTTGCGACTAGCTGGTTTTTTTCTTCTTTTGTCAGTTCAAACATAAAGTTAAGAGGAAAACGATCTATATTTCTTTTAACTTGTTCATTCAAACGTTTTGTCGTCACTCCATAAAGATCCGCAATATCACTATCTATCATTACTTTTTGATCTCTAATAACAACTATTTTATTGATAATTACTTCATCTGGAATTGTGATTTTCTTGTTCATCGCACTAAATTTGGTACGTAAATTTACTATTTAATTTTTTAAGGTTCCAAATTGGCGCCTCAAAAAAAAATCAGGAAAATTAAGTACAAAAAAAACCTCCCAATATTATTAGGAGGTTGATACTATTTAAAGTTTAGTACTGCTTATTTAGAATAACTGAAGACTTTTGTCTCAGGATTCATACCACCAATAAACGTTAAAATTTCATCGGAATGAGATTCAATTGCAGACCAGAATTTTTTACCAGCCTCATCCATTGGACCTCCTAAATTCGCCTCTTCATAAGCTGCGAAATCTGACCAAGAATTGTAAAACTGGTACGTATGCCAGTCTGCTCCAGATCCATAAAAGTGACGGCTAGCGTAAGCTGCAACTGCTAGTCCACTTTCTTGAAGTGCCTTTAAACTTCCATTTTTAACCCCTTCAACGAAGTCATTGTTTCTCCCCCATTTTGTGTTGTATGTACTAACAACAACCACTTTTTTGGTGCTCCAGTCTAAGTTGTCAGCCTCAAACTTTAAGTCTTCAAGTCCTTTACTTTGTCTGATTTGATCCGTGTGATGATGTGCATACATTGCAGAATAGCTTTGGTATTCGGTCATAAGCGCTTCTTTTGCAGCGACATCTAATTTTAGAGCTTCTACATTCGCTTCCATAGCGGCGTTTGCCAATGAAGGGTCGTTTACTAAATCTTGCTCATTTGCATAAAAGTCATAAATAGCAAACGTATAATCGCCTGCAAAAGCATGTGCAAACATTCCACCGCCTGCAATCGTTCGGTCTTCAGAAATTGAAAGGTTGGTGAATTTTTCATGTAGCTCTAAAAACGTTTCAGAATTTTCTCTAGGCACAGACACGTAAGTGATGTTAACGACTTGTGCAGTCACTGCAAATCCGACTGTTAAAAATAAGGCGGTCATAAAATTTTTCATAATAATTATATTTAATTAAGGTTAATAATTTATTTTTTGATGGTTTTTTTAAACTGATTCCATTGTGTAACTTTTCTGTCAACAATGTGATAATATTCGTAATAAATCTCTGAATCGATTTCTGAATCTGGATCTGTAATTTTTGTTGTAAACTGCGCATTTACCCAGTCGCCTGCATCCATTGTGGTTTCTTCAGAACCATCGTCTGTAAGTGTAAGCGCAAACGCATAGTTTGTGACCCATTGATTATTACCTTCTGTTTCTGATGCTTCGGCATCCGTCTTGATTTTATCGACAAATTCTTGAGGTGTTGTTGCCACAAAACCATCTTCAAAACTAAGAGATGCTTTGTCGGCAATAAATGTTTTCATGGTTTCATAATCACGGTTTGCCCATGCAGCATCCAATTGATTAAAAACGTCAACAGCAGCAGCAGACCCCATTTTTACCTGATAATCCGTTCCTGTCAGAAATCCATTTGTAGGAACATCACAAGGCAGTGTTTCTGTACAAGACGTAAAAACAACTGTGCAAATTATTGCTACAATAGATAGTGTGTTTTTCATGTGTTTAATAAATTGGTTAGTTTCAAACTTACAAATATTAATTGTAAACAGCAAGTTATATTATTGTAAAAATAATAGCTACTTACATCATTTCCCTAATTAAAATATATTATACCATTAAGCTATAGTTTGTGTAGCATACTGTTATTTAATATATTTGTACAGAAAAACTTACAAAACAATACTAATGGGAAATGAATCGTTAAAAATACAGACCCCTCTTAGGTTTAACAAGGAGTTGTTAAGACTTATTAAGGAGAAGGCCAAAGCAAATAAAAGAAGTCTTAATAATTATATTGAGTATCTCTTATATAAGGATGTTGGGGACATCCCAAATGAAGATACAATTGAAGCTATAAAAGAAGCTCGTTCGGCTAAAAAATTAAAACCGATAACAGATTTAACTTCTTGGCTAGAAGAATTATAAAACTCATTTATGTATCAATTAATCCCAACAACTAGGTTTAAAAAAGATTTAAAGACGATTAAAAAAAATCGTAAAGATTTCGAAAGTACAGCATTAATTTTAAAAACATTAGAAACTAGCGGAGTAGATGGGATTCCTCAAAACATGAAACCTCATAAATTATTGGGGGAATATAAAGATAACTGGGAATGTCATATAAAACCAGACCTTTTAATTATTTGGATTCAAATTGAAGCACCAAATATTATAAAGTTAATTAGGATTGGTTCTCATACTGATTTGTTTAAATAACAGCAAATAAATTTCACTATTTTGCTCAAACTTCACAAAACCATACTAAGTCGTTTCACTTTCTTAGCTCAAGTATTTGTTCACTTCGCTAAAATTGACATTTATCAAAGGGGTTTATGTATACATACTTCTGTAGAATCGTCGAGATTAGCCTTCGGTTTTTCTCATATCCCCCATACTGTAAATGCAGTGCGCTGTGCTTTCAGACCAGACGTCTTAAAACAAAAAAAACTTACGCAAGCAAGCTTGGTAAGTTTTTGAATTTTAATACGCAGTCGTACTGCGCTTCATCGTGGAGAAGATGGGATTCGAACCCACGACCTCTTGACTGCCAGTCAAGCGCTCTAGCCAACTGAGCTACATCCCCTCTTATGCTGCGAAAATAGTAAATTATCGACAACAATCCTTTGAAAAAGTGAATCCTCTATTTAATTGTGATTTGAACTCAAGTCTTTTCCGTACTTTTGATTCTTAAATTCAACGCATTATGAGCAGTAAATTTTTTGGAAATAAAACCATCAAGCAGGCAGACACAAAAAAAGGAGCAAAATCGGACCTGAAAAGTAAAAACAATAGTAACAAAACCGCCGTACGAAAAACAGGACGCGGAAAATAGCACTATTGGAAACACCTATTAGCCTTAAGCACATCAACAAACTTGCGGTACCCGCTATCATCGCAGGGATTTCCGAACCGATTCTATCTCTTACGGACGCCGCTATTGTAGGTCATATTTCCGTAAATGCTACAGAATCCTTGGCGGCCGTGGGAGTTGTAACCGCCTTTTTATCTATGCTTATTTGGGTATTAGGACAGTCGCGAAGTGCCATTTCATCCATCATTTCTCAATATCTAGGTGCTGGCAAGCTAGAGGAAGTCAAAAACCTACCAGCGCAAGCCATTGCCATTATTTTAATACTCAGCCTATTAATTTGTCTAGGAACTTACCCGTTTAGTACAGCCATTTTTAAGCTATATAATGCTTCGGGACTCTTATTAGATCTTAGTGTCTCCTATTATAAAATTCGCGTATTTGGACTGCCATTCACCCTCTATACCTTTGCCGTTTTTGGAATTTTTAGAGGACTACAAAACACCTATTATCCCATGCTCATCGCCATTACTGGCGCCCTTGTAAACATCCTTTTAGATGTGCTATTGGTGTATGGAATTGCGGATGTGTTTCAGCCGCTTTTCCTCAAAGGTGCCGCCTATGCAAGTGTAGTTGCACAGTTTTTAATGGCTGCTTTGGCCACCTATTTCCTTCTAACGAAAACAGAAATTACTTTAAGATTAACTAAACCCGTCAATAAAGAAATTCCAAAATTTCTGAATATGATTGGACACCTCATTATCCGAACCTTGGCACTCAACACCGCCTTATATTTTGCAACACGTTTTGCCACGGGTTATGGAAATGCATATATAGCAACCTACACCATCGCCATTAATTTATGGTTTTTTGCTGCCTTTGCCGTCGATGGCTATGCCAGTGCAGGCAATATCCTATCCGGAAAATTGTTTGGCGCCAAAAGTTACTCTCTATTAGTTCAACTAAGCAATCGTCTCATAAAATACGCATTCATTGTTGGACTTGTTATGGGAGCTGTAGGTGCCTTGTTTTATAAGCCGATAGGAGCTGCTTTTACTAATGACCCCGAAGTACTCAAAGAATTTTATAACATCTTTTGGATTGTGTTAATAATGCAACCCTTTTGTGCCTTAGCCTTTGTGTTTGACGGCATTTTTAAAGGACTTGGAAAAATGAAAGACTTGAGAAATGTGCTCATACTAGCAACGCTATTTGTGTTTATACCCGTACTCTTTATTACAGATTACTACGGATGGAAACTCCATGGTATTTTCACTGCTTTTACCTTATGGATGATTGCGAGAGGCATTCCATTAGTAATAAAATTTAGGAAACAATTTTTACCGCAGGTTCAAAACCATTAACTTTGTAACGATTTATTAATAGCCAAGACACTAAAAATTACTAATGAGTAACATTCGAATTACGAAACAATTTTCTTTTGAAACGGGGCATGCACTGTATGGGTATGATGGTAAATGCAAAAATGTTCATGGTCACAGTTACCGTTTAGATGTAACCGTGATTGGACAGCCAATCTCCGACACTACACATGTAAAATTTGGTATGGTGATTGATTTTACAGATTTAAAAAAAATCATCAAAGAAGAAATTGTAAACGTTTTTGACCACGCTACGGTGTTCAATAAAAACACGCCCCATGTGGAGCTGGCAAAAGAACTTTCGGATCGGGGCCATAATGTGCTTCTCGTCGATTATCAACCCACAAGTGAAATGATGGTGATTGATTTTGCCGAAAAAATAAAAAAACGACTGCCAAACACCATACAGTTGCATTCTCTAAAATTGCAAGAAACTGCCACTAGTTTTGCAGAATGGTATGCCAGTGATAACTAACCAATTTATATGACCGCTATAAAAATTCCTAAAGGAAAAAAAATATACTTTTCTTCCGATAACCACCTCGGCGCACCGACTGCTGAAGCATCGATGCCGCGCGAAAAAAAGTTCGTACAATGGCTGGATTCAATCAAGCACGATGCCGAAGCTATTTTTTTATTAGGCGATTTATTTGATTTTTGGTTTGAATATAAATATGTGGTCCCTAAAGGATTCACACGTGTGTTAGGGAAATTAGCGGAGCTAAGTGACCAAGGCATCAAAATTCACTTTTTTGTGGGCAATCACGACATGTGGATGAATGGGTATTTCGAAGAAGAATTAGGAATTACAGTACACCATCAACCTAAAGAATTCACCTTTAATTCGACCTCATTTTTTATTGGTCATGGCGATGGTCTCGGCCCTAATGACATAGGCTTTAAACGCCTTAAGAAAGTATTTGCAAACCCCTTTTTTAATTGGTTATATCGTTGGTTACACCCCGATATTGGCGTCCGGTTTGCACAATACCTTTCTATAAAAAATAAAGTCATTTCGGGAGATGAAGATGTGAAATTTCTTGGAAATGACAATGAATGGTTAGTGCAATACTGCCTAAAAAAATTAGAAGAAAAACACTGTGACTATTTTGTCTTTGGACACCGGCATTTACCCCTTGACATCGCACTAAATGCGAAAACACACTACGTCAACCTTGGTGACTGGATTACCTTTTACACCTATGCCGTATTTGAAGACGGTACGTTGACATTGAAAGAATTATAGTGGTCTGTAAGAAACCCGTTAAAGCATCTAATCCTTAGACATCTTTTTCATGCGCATCCAACTCTTTTTCTAAATCTAGTTTTCTGAATGTGGGTGATACAATTCCTGTAGTAATCACGGTGATTAAGGTCATTGTTCCCCCAAAAACTACTGCCGTAACCGTTCCCATAAGTTTTGCGGTTACCCCACTTTCAAAAGCGCCCAGTTCATTTGAAGACCCTACAAACATAGAGTTTACAGAAGATACGCGGCCGCGCATATGATCGGGTGTTTTGAGCTGTAAAATTGTTTGTCTAATAACCATAGATACGCCGTCGGTGACCCCGCTAAAAAACAAAGCTACTATTGAGATCCAAAAGATGGAAGACAGCCCAAACACAATAATACACACCCCAAACCCAAAAATGGCTACTAACAATTTGAGTCCTGCATTTTTACTGATAGGAATATAGGCCGTAATTAGCATCGTTATAAACGCTCCAACTGCCGGAGCCGCTCTCAATAATCCGAATCCTTCTGGGCCTACTTTTAAAATGTCTTGCGCAAAAATAGGAAGCAAAGCGACTGCACCTCCAAAGAGAACGGCAATCATATCTAAGCTTAACGCTCCTAAAATGGCTTTAGTTTTAAATACAAATCGAACCCCTTCTTTTAAGCTTTGCATGATAGGCTCTCCAATTTTTGGGTTCATGATCGGTTTGCGAGAAATTCCAAACAACAACATAAAAGACAAAATTACCAATCCAAAAACAATGCACAACGACCAATGAACACCAATCCAATTAATCGTTAGACCTGCAAAAGCTGGGCCTAAAACAGATGCCATTTGCCATGTTGAGCTGTTCCAAGTCGCTGCGTTTGGGTAGGCTTTCTTAGGAACGATTAGCGCCACAAGCGAAAAAATAGTGGGACCAAAAAAAGCACGTAACAAGCCGCCCATAAACACAAAAGCATAAATGGCATAAAGGATGGCTGTTGAACTCCAGTCTAACTCCACAGAAGGACTGGTTAAAAAGAACAATCCAAAACTGATTAACGAAAACAGCCCAATACATTTAAGGAGTAAATTTCGTTTTTCACTTTGATCCACTATATGCCCAGCAAATAGTGCCATACTAAAGGCGGGGATAATTTCCATAAGACCAATAATTCCAAGCGATAACGGATCTTTGGTAAGTGTATAAACTTGCCATTCAATAATAATAAATTGCATGGACCAACCAAAAACTAACATAAAGCGTAGCAACAAAAAGATGTTAAATTCCTTAAAACGAAGTGCTGCGTACGGATCTCTTTTTGCCATATTACGGTTTAATACCTTTTAATTTTAATTGTAAACTCACACGTCCATTCCATTCGTTTTCATCAATTGAATAGACGACTTTAAAGGGGTCATTCTTTTTTATAATTGGTAATTCGGTTCCTAAACCAAAGCCAATACCCACAATTTTAGGAGTCCCATTTTGCGTGAGTGTGACCCGTAAATGGGTTTGGTCTTCACCCACACATTTTCCATAACCTGTATCACGTACTGCAGTGGTCATAAAAACAGGCGCCATGTTTTGAGGTCCAAAAGGCGCAAATTGTTTTAAAATTCTATAAAATTTTGGGGTGATGGCATTAAAATTAATTTCTGCATCTATTTTTATTTCAGGCGTTCGAAGGTGCGCCGGCAAGGTCGATGCAACCTCAGTCTCAAATGCGGCTTTGAAAGCTATATAGTTTTCTTCTTTAATCGTAAGTCCAGCAGCATACATATGTCCTCCAAATTGTTCTATTAAGTGACTGCAGTTTTCTAAGGCATTATACACATCGAACCCTCTAACAGATCTGGCGGAAGCAGCTAAAAAATCTCCGCTTTTTGTAAATACCAATGTGGGGCGATAATAGGTTTCTATGAGTCTAGAGGCCACAATTCCAATAACCCCTTTGTGCCAATCTTCTTGATAGACAACCGAGGTGGCGTCATCCGTTTCGTTCGATTCTTCTATTTGCTCTAACGCTTCTTGTGTGATTCGTTTATCCGCTTCGCGACGGTTAGTGTTGAAAAATTCTATTTCGCTTGCAGCAAGTTCTGCCGCTTCAAAATTCATCTCTTTCATTAGAGCCACAGCATAATTTCCATGCTTCATTCGGCCTGCTGCATTGATCCGCGGAGCGATATTAAAAACCACATCCGTTATCGTTAGTACCTCCTTTTTCATCTGATGAATCAAGGCTTTGAATCCTGGACGCGGATTGGTGTTAATCACTTGTAAACCAAAATAAGCGAGGGCTCTGTTTTCACCCACAATAGGTACGATATCGGCACCAATTGCGGTGGCTACTAAGTCTAAATACCCAACCAAGGATTCAACTGAAGCGCCCTCTTTAGACGCTAATGCCTGAATTAGCTTAAATCCTACACCACAGCCACAGAGCTCTTTAAAAGGGTAGTCACAATCGGGGCGTTTAGGGTCTAAAATCGCCACTGCTGGCGGAAGCTCATTTCCTGGACGGTGGTGATCACAGATGATAAAGTCAATTCCTTTTTTGGTTGCATAGGCAACTTTATCAATGGCTTTAACGCCACAATCTAAGGCAATTATTAAGGAGAAATCGTTATCAGAAGCGAAGTCAATTCCTTTATAAGAGACGCCATAGCCTTCGGCATAGCGATCGGGGATATAAGTGGAGATTTGTGTACTTTTCGTTTCTAAATACGAGGCCATTAACGCTACGGAAGAGGTGCCATCCACATCATAATCACCAAAGACTAATATTTGTTCATTATTTTTCAAAGCGACTTCAATTCGCTCAACTGCTTTGTCCATATCTTTCATTAGAAAGGGATCATGCAAATCGGACCAACTAGGTCTGAAAAAAGTTTTTGCGTCTTCGAAACTCTCAATACCACGTTGGAGTAGCAACTCCGAAATGGCGACATCGACGCCTAATTGTGTCGCTAAATTTGCGATTTTATTGGCGTCTGGTTTTGGTTTGAGCGTCCAACGCATTACTTAAGAATTATGAATGTGGATGGTAGTAGTAACAGTAGAAAATTGTCTAAACATTTCCATCACGCCGCAATATTTATCTACAGAAAGTTTCACTGCTTTATCTATTTTTTTTGAGTTCAAATCAGCGCCGCGGAAATGATAATCTACAAGAACCTTATTGTAAAACTTTGGATGCTCGTCTGTAAGAAATCCTTCCGCTTCAATTTTTAGCTCATAATCGACCACTTTCATTTTTCCTAAGATCTCTATGATGTCTACGCCAGAGCATCCCGCTAAAGCCGATAGCATCATTGCTTTTGGAGATAAACCAAAACGTTTCGATTGGCCTTTTGTAACCGTATCCATTAGTACGGTTTTTCCACTCGGATTATCGGATTCAAATAGCATTCCGCCTTTCCAGTGGGTTGTTGTTTTGTGTGACATTGTAAAACTATTTTAGGTTTTTGTTCTATAACTTCAAAAATACTAAATAATGTGATGTGTTACACTAAGTTCTGCTTCCCTATTTATAAAACAAGAATGAGGCAAAAAAGTAGAACTAGGTCGTCTTTGATTTCCCAGCTATGACAATAACAATTTCTCCTTTTGGAGGACGATTGGTGTAGTACTCTAAAATTGATTTCACGGTCCCTCTTTTGGTTTCCTCAAAAAGTTTGGTGAGTTCGCGCGACACAGAAATTTGACGATCTTCACCAAAATATTCACAAAGATGAGCTAGGGTTTTTAGCAGTTTATGAGGGCTTTCATACAAAATAATAGTTCGAGGTTCTTCTGCTAATAAAAGTAAGCGCGTTTGACGTCCCTTTTTTACAGGTAAAAACCCTTCAAAAACAAATTTATCGTTTGGCAATCCAGAGTTTACTAGCGCAGGCACAAAAGCGGTCGCTCCCGGCAAGCAGTCTACTGGAATTTCATTTTCGACACAGGCTCTTGTCAATAAAAATCCTGGGTCTGAAATCGCTGGGGTTCCTGCGTCACTAATTAAAGCAATCGTAGTGCCCATTTTTAATTTTTGAATGATGCCTTGGACGGTTTTATGTTCGTTATGCATATGGTGAGAATGCATTTGGGTGCCTATCTCAAAATGTTTCAAAAGTTTTCCAGATGTCCTGGTGTCTTCGGCCAAAATCAAATCAACCGATTTTAATACATTAATAGCGCGTAATGTGATGTCTTCTAAATTTCCAATGGGTGTTGGTACTATATATAGCTTCATGATTCAAAGTTACAATGTTTTTTGAGAAATTTTAAATTCGTTCATCTATTTAAGATTTTATATATTTGATATAACTATTTTATTAATCTCCCTTAACTATTTTTATACCATGGAAAAATACCTAACAATTGCAAAAGACCTGCTATTTGAATATTCGCCAAAAGTGCTTTATGCATTAGTCATACTGATTGTTGGCCTGTATGCAATTAAACTTATTCTTCGCTTAATTAATAAACTCCTCAACTCGCGCCACGTTGATAATACCTTACAAGCCTTTCTTAGTAATTTATTAGGCTGGGGATTAAAAGGGGTGTTAGTCATCGCTGTAATTTCTGAACTTGGAGTGGATACCACTGCACTAGCTGCCGTTATGGCTGCTGCCGGGTTAGGGCTAGGGCTCGCTTTGCAAGGGTCTTTGGCTAATTTTGCTGGGGGCGTTTTGATCATTTTATTCAAACCCTTTAGAGTGGGTGATTTAATCAATGCACAAGGCGAAATAGGCGTTGTTAAAGATATTGAACTTTTTACAACTCAAATTTTAACCCCGAGTAACAAACGTATCATTATTCCTAATGGAACCTTGGCAAACAGTAATATTGTCAACCTATCGGCAGAAGGAACTCTAAGAGTTGATTTGACCATTGGAGTGGGATATGGAGAAGATATTAAAAAAACGAAAGAAGTACTGATGAAGGTACTCTCATCACATCCTAAAGTATTAACAGAACCTTTGCCAACCGTTAATGTTTCAGAACTAGCAGATAGCTCTGTTAATTTTGCCGTTCGTCCTTGGAGTACCGTGGATGATTATTGGACTGTTTATTTTGAAGTTACAGAGAATTGCAAATTAGCATTGGATGCCGCTGGCATTGAAATTCCATATCCACATGTGGTCGAAATTCACAAAAAAGGGTAAGGATTTATTTCTTAGAAGGAATTGCTATAAAATCTTTTAAATAAAAAGGCTCAAAATAAGCGACATCTTCAAAATTAGAGACTTTAAATTTCTCAAAAGAAAGCGCGCACATTTGTTTGGCTGAAGGGAGCTTGTGTTCAACAAAATGTGCGTTTTCATGTGTAATTATTTCTTTCGTTTTGGCTACACCATTTCCAATAAAATAAACAGGAGAGGAAACTAATAATTCTTGATATGAGTTAGCCGTCAATATTTCTGCTTCAGTAGATCTGATTTCAGAAAAGTGCGCATCATAGATAGCCGAATACACCTCTTGTCGTCTTGCGTCAAGCATGGCAACCACCACGCCTTTTGGAGCCTCAACTTGATGTGCAAGCGCTTCTAACGTTGGCACAGAAATTAACGGAAGTTTCAATGCATAGCAAAGTCCTTTTGCTGCGGATACGCCAATTCGTAAGCCTGTGTAAGACCCAGGGCCTTTACTAATCGCTATGGCATCTAATTGGTCAATGGATATTTTTGACGCTTTTAGAACATCATCGATATAGACATGGAGTCGCTCCGCATGGGAATATTCTAGATTATTGTCCTCTTTGAGTCCTACAATGCTGCCGCTTTCTGAGAGTGCCACAGAACAGTTGGTGGTAGATGTTTCAATGTTTAAAATATATGCCATACATTAAGGAGTCAAAGGTTTACCCATGTAAAAGTCTAGGACTTTTGAACGAAATACAAAGTTAAATTTTGCAATTATTAAGTTCGATTTCGCACTTACTAAACGCCCTCTAACCTGCTCAACTTCAAAAGAGGTTGCCGCTCCTAAGTTAAACTTATTTTGACTATTTTTAAAAGATTCTTCTAAACTTGTTACAGAAAACCGAGAGGCTTGATATTGTTTTAAAGCAGCTTTTGCATCTGCATAGGCTTGTGTTATAGTGGTTGTAATATCTTGTTTTGCTTGCTCTAAAACTAGAATGTTTTTTTCTTTGTTTATTTTAGCTTTTGTGACACTGGCCTTGGTTTTAAAACCGTTAAAAATCGGGATATTTAAATTGAACCCTAAATTATACCCTAAGTTACTCTCTAGTTGGGCGTTGAACCCGTAAGGTACAAAAACTCTAATCATTCCTTCAGGATCATCTGGATCTTGAATAAATTCAGTTCTTACATCTAGTCCTCCTTGATTATGTTGGTAAGAGGTTCCTAAACCTGCACCAAAACTCAAAGAGGGTGCATACGCGCTTTGTGCTATTTTCACTCCGAAATCAGAATTCTCAATACCTAATGCTGCACTTTTAACTTCAGCGCGGTTTTCTAAAGCATAGGACAAAATCTCTCCAGATGTGTTGTATACCATAGATGTGGAATTCAAATTTATTTGGACTTCTTCAATATCAAAATCCTTAGGAGATATTTGTAGGTTTTGACTTAAACTAAGCAAGGATAAATCTAAACTGTTTTCTGCATTTACAATACTTTCTCTGTTAGAAGCTAAAGTTGCTTCCGCATCTAATAAATCAGAAGTTGGTTTGATCCCTGCATCTACCTGAGATTTGATCTGGTCTAGTTGGTTCTGACTGATTGCAAGTTGTTCGTTGGCTATTTTAAGATTTTCTTTATTGAACAATATGTTTAGAAACCCATTAACAATAGTCATAGAGATGTTGTCTTGAAGCATCGAAAACTGTAACTGACTTGACTCGACACCTAGCTTAGCCTGTTTGTATATGTTTAAGTTTTGGAATCCATTAAAAATTGTAACCCCAGTGTTTAAGCCAAAATTATTCCCTCTTGTATCGCTTTTAATCCGAGACCCATCTTGACCAATAAAGGATCCAAAGTTATAGTTTTGAGAAGCTGAAGCTCTTAGGGTAGGTAAAAAATTACCTTTAGAACTTACTAAATCCTGTTTGGCTAAATCAATATCTAGCATCGATTGCTTCACCGATATATTATGCTCTAAGGCATGTTCGACACACTCTTTTAGGCTCCATTTTTTTTGAGCAAAACTGCTTAAGGTTCCTATAAGAAAAAGAACTATGTATATATGTTTCATGGTTTTGGGCATTTTATTATTCATCGTCTTCGTCTTCATTGTTTTCATCTGAAGCTTTGTTCCATACCTTAATTTGATCTTCTTCTTCTACACCGTCAATAATTTCGACATTAATACCGTCAGACAGTCCAATGGTCACATTCTTTTTAGAAAACGTACCATCCTCTCCTCTTAATTCTACAAATGGTTTTTCGGTGATTCGATTAAACTGCAAAAGCGCTTCTTTGATTACTAACACGCTGTCTTTGCTTTCAATTTCAATTTCGGCATTGGCACTGTAGCCAGCACGGATTTTTGTGCTCGCTTCTATCGTCACATCTGCTTTGATGGTAAACTGTACAGCGCCATTTTCTTCCACGCCTTTTGGCGCTACAAATGTGAGGACTGCTGGGAATTCTTTTTCAGCAATAGCGCCTAGAATCACTTTGATGTCTTTACCTTCTTCGAGCTTTCCGACTTCAGATTCATCGACCTTGCCTTCAAAAATCATTTTACTCATATCAGCAATCGTGGCAATGGTTGTTCCTGCATTAAAGTTATTACTTTGAATCACTTGATCCCCTTCGCGTACGGGAATCTCCAAAATGGTTCCGGGGATTTGAGCAATAATATTAGTGTTTGCCGAACTACCTCCAGAAAGAGATCCTAGTTTGATGATTTTATAATCATCTTGAGATTGCCCATAACTTTCTTTGGATTGATTCAAACTCAACTCACTATTTTCAAAGTCTTGTTTAGAGATCACNCCTTTTTCAAACAATAGTTTGTTTCGACTAAACAACGTTTGCGCATTTTCGTAAGAAAGTTTAGCTGAATTGATTCGACTTTTAGCACTTCCCAAGGCTTGTTCATTAGGAACGACTCTAATTTTAGCAATTAAATCACCTTTTCTGACAAGATCACCTTCTTCTACAAAAATCTGATCTACAATCCCCGAAATTTGTGGTTTTAATTCAATTTCTTCTTCTGGGTTTAACTTCCCTGTAGCAACGGTTTTGGTGTCGAGTGAGCTATAAAAAGCTTGTTCGGTTTTGTAGTCCACAACTTCTTTAGCGTTTGAATCTTTGAAGTATTTTAATACAACTACTAATAATATTAGTACGACGATTCCTAAAATAATTTTTACTGTTTTATTCATTGTTTTGGTTTTTTATTCTTCTCTTAATGCTTCTATGGGTTTAATACTTGTGGCTTTAAAGGCTGGAATAAGCCCTATTAAAGTCCCTAGAGTAACGAGTACTAGTAAGGCTATAAATACGACAGCTATGGACACTGAGGCGTTTACAAGCGTCGCATCATCTCCTTGACCCCAGGCACTGTCTGCAGCAATCAAAATCCAGCCTCCTGATATAATCCCTAACAGTCCCGCAATAAGGGTCATAAAGACGGCCTCGACTACGATTTGACGTTTAATTTCAAAGGGGGTCGCTCCAAGGGCGCGTCTGACACCAATTTCTTTGGTACGTTCTTTAACGGTTATTAATAATATATTCCCAATAGCGAAAACACCCGCAATGAGAGTTGCTATCCCAATAAACCATGTTAAAAACTGCATTCCTTTTAGAAACCCGGTGATTTTAGCAAATTCTTTCCCAAGGTTAAAACTTCCAAAGGCACGTTTATCTTTTGGATGAATTTTATTTAAATTACGCAACAACAATTTGGCATCTTCCTCAATTTGTTTGATATTATATTCCGGTTTTCCTGTAATCATTAGCCAGCCAATAGTGTCTCCTTTGTTATAAATTTGTTGAAAGGTGGTAAAAGGAATGTGAATATCACTACTAGGGCCCATATTAGCGTTTCCTGTTTGAAACACGCCAATTATAGTAAAATTGATACTATTCATTTGAATATACTGGCCAATAACTAATTCATCTTTTTCAAATAACTGTTTGTAGATATCTTCTGAAATAACGGCTACTTTTTTATTATCATCAATGTCATTTTGATTGATGAAGCGTCCTTTTATTAATTTCTTTTTTTGGACTTTATCAAGTAATGGGTAGTCGCCATTTATGCTATAGCTCCCTGATAAAAAGTTATGAACCACTAGTGCTTGATTTTGGTTTCGCGGGACTACAAACTCTATACCCTCTATATTTTCTTCAATTTTTTTGGCATGTGATAATTTAAGGTTAACCATTCTTCCTTCCTGAAATCCTTTGAAAGGTTTACTCGTGTTTTGTCCCCATATAAAAACGCTATTCGTTGCGAAATCTCCAAACATTCGGTTAAACGAGTTTTCCATCCCTCTAGCAGCGCCCAGCAATGCGATAAGCAATAATATACCCCACCATACACCTACCATAGTAATAACGGTGCGCAATTTGTTTTTGCTCATGCTATCATAGACTTCTTGCCACGTGTCTCTATCAAATAAAAATTTAATCATTTAGTCGTCTCTTAGTGCTACAATAGGTTTTATTTTTGATGCTTTTTTTGCGGGTACGTATCCTGCTAAAACCCCTGCACCAATAAGTGTTAAGCTTGCAGAAACAACTAGTGTTGTGCTCACTGAAGGGTCTTTAATGAAATAGGTTTTCAGAATTGGTTCTGCCCATTCTAAGAGTCCAACTCCAACTAAGAGCCCAAAATATCCTGCAAAGGTTGTAATCACAATGGATTCAATTAAAATAATAGATATAATCGATTTTGGAGATGCCCCTAAGGCTTTTCGGATGCCTATTTCTTTAGTGCGTTCTTTCACAATAAAGATCATAATATTACTAATACCAACAATTCCAGCGATGAGTGTTCCCAACCCAATAACTAAAATTAGAATCCCAAGAACAGACGTCATCTGAGTGATGCCTTTGTTTTGCATGGCCATATTAAAAACTCGTACGGCACGTTGGTCGGAAGCCGCTACTGTAAACCGTTCTTTCAGTTGTTTTTCTAAATCCAATCCAAAATCAATCGCTTGGTTAAAATCTAGTTCTGGTTTATAAGTAAGATTAATTTGATCGACATAATCATTATTACCATAAATTTGTTGAGCCGTAGAAAGTGGCATATAGAGTAATCTTTCTTCATTGTCTCCCCCTTCGTCTGAAAACACACCAACTACCTTATAAGGAATTCCACTTAAATTAATATATTTTCCAATAGGGTCTACTTTTAAAAATAAATCTTCTTTGACCAGCTTACCAATGACAGCCACTTTTGTTTTTTGGTCCATATCAAGTTGATTGATATACCTGCCTTGATACACCTGTGTTTTCTCTAAATATTGGTGATCTGGGTGCACAGCTCGTAACGAGTAGTTATTTTTTTCATTTCTAAATGAGGCCGCTACATTTTTATAGATTCTAGAAGTAATAAACTCTACATTATCATCAAAGTCTGTTTTGATGTACTGAAAGTCCTCATTCGTAAATTGAATTCTTCGCCCTGCCTGCATCCCTTTATAGGCTTTGGTCGTTGTCCCTGACCGAATAAAGATGGCGTTGGCTGCGTCGTCTACAAACGCTTCAGCAAAGGTGTTGTTGAGTCCGTTAGCCATGCCAAATAAGACTGTGAATAACATTATCGCAAAGGTCACCGTAAAACCAGATAGTAAGCTACGTGTCCGGTTTTTATTGATACTTTGAAAAATTTCGCGCCAAAGGCCTATATCAAACATGTATTTCTGCTCTAACTTGGGTTACTTTTTTGTCCTCCATAATTATACCATCACGTAAACGCACGATACGTTTGCACATGGCAGCTATATCTTCTTCGTGAGTTACAATAAGGATTGTTTTACCTTCATCATTGAGTTGTTGTAAAAAAGCCATGATGTCATAGGAAGTAGTGGTATCTAATGCGCCTGTGGGCTCATCTGCTAAAAGCAATTTTGGATCGGAGGCCAAGGCACGTGCTATGGCAACACGTTGTTTTTGACCACCAGACAATTCACTTGGCAAGTGTGTTTGCCAATCCAAAAGCCCTACTTTTTCAAGATGAAATCGTGCTTTTTCCTGGCGCTCTTTACGTTTAAGACCTTGATAGTATAAAGGTAGTGCAACATTTTCAAGCGCATTTTTGTAATTTATAAGGTTAAACGACTGAAAAATAAATCCTAAAAATTTATTGCGATAAATAGCTGCTTTTTTTTCTGTAAGGTTTTTAATTGGTACTTCGTCTAATATGTAGTCACCAGCGTCAGCTTCATCTAACATTCCAATAATATTAAGAAGTGTAGATTTTCCAGACCCTGAGGACCCCATAATGGCGACCATCTCTCCTTGTGCAACGGAAAGATCAATGCCTTTAAGAACATGTAAACTAGAATCCCCTATAGCATAGGATTTATGAAGTTGCTTTATTTCTAACATAATTTGATTTGGATTACTGATTAATACGAATAACCAAAAATAAGACGCGTTAGCTGCGGATTTGTTACATTAAAATATCTAAAATATTTGTTAAAGAAAAGCAACTTATTTTAGGAAAAAGAAAAGAATATGAAACTGTTTAAATTAAAAAATAATGATGAATCGCACAAAACTGAAAAATTAAATTTCACTAATTTGAAGTATAGTTCAATAAACAAAAATTATCGCTTTTAAGATGTAGATTTCTCAAATAACAGTTGGTATTCATGTATATAATTTGTAATATTGGTTAGATTGGTTGCTATAAATCACAAAAAATACCAATTTTAACATAACCGTTTAATTATAACTAATTTTAAAATTCTGTGGGAAATTTTGAAGATATCAATAATTTAGTATTACGATCCTTAGGGTATCACCTAAGACAAATTCGCCAACAAAAACAATTGCGTCAAAAAACAGTTGCTAAGCTTTGTGAAATGGATAGTGGAAGTTATTCCAATATAGAAAATGGAAAACGAAACATAACCATATTAACACTATTTAAAATCTCTAAAGTTCTAAATGTTTCATTAACAGAAATAATGAGCTTTGAATTAAAACATTAGATCGTTATTTGACATCTTTCAAATAACGATACAAAAAGAACGCCAAGCCACCAATTAATATATAGGGTATTAACATGAGGTATACAATCCCATTGTTTACGCCTTTTGCGGTTGTTTGACCGACTTCACTTTCAAGAACAGCTCTACACATTGCGCATTGTGCGTTTATACTTGCATATTGCAACATAAAAACTATTGTAAGGGTGGCTCTCTTCACGGTTTAAATATAGTAAGGTGATATCATCAAATATACAATTACGCCTGTCACAGCGACGTAGAGCCATATTGGGAATGCAAATCGCACTATTTTTTTATGAAGTTCAACTTCTCCAAGGTATGCTCTTAAATAACTTATAAGTACTAGTGGTATTACAATGATTGAAAGAATGATATGGCTAATTAGTATAAAGTAATATAAATACAAAACAAAACCTTCTCCAAGGTATTTTGTAGAATCACTCGTCATGTGATAGGCTACATACATTACTAAAAACAAAAAGGAACAGACAATGGCTGTTTTCATTAAATTTTCATGAAATGTTATTTTTTTGTTTTTGATCGCAATTAATGCCAAAATCAATAAGATGGCCGTAATCCCATTCACAGCCGCATAGATGGGTGGCAAAAATGTGAGAGCCTCGACATTAGGTAAACGGACTTTAAAAAGCAAGGCGACGACTACAGGAACAGCAACGGAGACCACATTGATCCATAGTCGGAATTTATTTTTTGATGTTAGTGATTTATTTTTCATTTTCAAGTAATTTTAAAATATCTTCTTTAAGAGCACTTATATCTTCAGATTCGCCATCTTCATCGAATTGTTCTGCTTCACTTATAATTCCTTTATAATAAATTTTGGGGTTTCCAAAAGCATCTGTTCTGGAACGAATATAGCCTTCTTTATCTATTAGTGCAAAGTTCCCCGAATGCTCAAAACCGCCATCGGCTCCTTCCACCTCAGCAGCATAGAGGTTAAAACCTGTATTTGCAAGGTCATAAATAGCGTCTTTTTCACCCGTTAAAAAATGCCAGTTTGGGTTGGTGACTCCATAGTTTTGAGCGTAAGCTTTAAGAACCTCTTGGGTGTCATAATCTGGATTAATCGTAAATGAAGCAATTCCAAAATCGGTTCGGTTTGGAAAGGTGTTTTGTATATCCACAAGGTTACTGTTCATTCTTGGACAAATGGTTTGACAAGTAGAAAAGAAAAATTCAACAAGATACACTTTGCCGGCATAATCGGCATTGGAAATCGGGGTTCCGTTTTGATTATTAAATTGAAAGTCCATTACTTTTTTAGCTTCACCATTAATAATAAGATATGATAAGGGTGTAGTATCAGAAACCGTCATTTGAACCTCTTTACTTCGACTTTCTGTACGCGTAACATCATTGTTTTTAATGCGATCAACTATTTTAGGAACGACTATAATTCCAAAAATTAAAATAATGAACGAAATTCCTACGTACGAATAATTAGTTTTTTTCATCTCCTTTTAAATCATCTGCTCTACGACTTGTAGAATTAAAATTTCCTTTTCGTTTTTGCCTATATTCTGTAAACAAAATTCGCATATCTACGCTCATTTTGTTTTTAAGTACTGAGATTTCCAAGCAGTCGTATGAACTCATGCCATAAGCAGGCGTTTTAGCTGCAATTTCATTTTTTTCACGATCATCCAAACGCCCTCTTTGATTCCGCTCTTTATCAATGATAAAAACATCGGAGGATTTTAAACCACTGTCTAATACTGTAGAGATTTTAAGAGATTGGTAGGCGGCTAAAACATCTGATTTTGTCCCAAAACCAAATTTCCAATATTCCAAAAACTCATATTGATTTAGTTCTTTTTCTAATAACTCCACTTGTTTTTTCGCAGATTCGGGAACTAAAATAACAATTTGAAACCGTTTAAATCCTCTAAATTTATCATACACCAACTCTTTTAAGTTAAGTGCTAAAAAAGCGTCATCAAAGGGAGTTTCTCCCAAAAACCCTAACACAGTAAGCTGGTTATCTAATTGTATAGGAGAACCGTTTTTAGTGACAAAATTAGACAACTCTGGAATACCGGTTTTAATGATGTCTAACGTTTTATAATTGTGCTTTGAAGGATATAAAAATAGCAAAAATAGAACGGGTAAAAAAAACAATATCGTAAGTACTACAGGTTTTTTTAGTTTGGTGATATTCATGCTACAAAAATAAAAAAGACGGCCTAAACAAGCCGCCTTTTTAATGTTAATATTTATCTATTTTTAAAAATCGCGCTTCACAAATCCATTTGTATATACAGATTCTATATATCCACCTTCTTGTAGTAAAATAAATAAAAGGTAAGAGATTAGAAAAATGGTCGTCCAAACGACAAGTCTTCGAAGTGATTTTGTTTCGTCACGCATGTGCATAAAATCCCAGGTAATATAATAGGCTTTCACAATGGTGAGCACTATAAATATTAAATTGAGGCTTTTCATGTATATAAAGCCTGAGAACAGAATGTTGCCTAACAATGCTCCAAATCCACCTTCAAAAGGACTCATTGACGGGATCATTAAGGATGCTGGTTTATAAACTCCTAACACAACTTCCACTGCTGTAATAATGGAAAGTAACAATAGAACCCCCCATATTTTTTGTGTGTTGGACTTAAATTTTATTAAGCCTCTGAAAATTTCTAACTTATGTGCGTGTGCCATTTTAAAAAATATATACGGTTAAACTAGGTAGAAGAATGTAAATACAAATACCCAAACTAAATCTACAAAATGCCAATAAAGACCAACTTTTTCTACCATTTCGTAACTTTTTCGACGTTCGTAGGTGCCAATAATTACATTAAAAAAGATGATAATATTTATAACAACTCCTGATAATACGTGAAATCCGTGGAATCCTGTGATAAAGAAAAAGAAATCTGCAAATAATGGTGCGCCGTATTCGTTAACTTCAAGATTTGCTCCTTTAACATAACGTCTTCCATTGTTTTTAACTTGATCTAATGAAGCATTTCTAGAAAGAACTGTTTTTTCGCCATCTTCGTTAATTGTTTGTGTTCTCACCAAAATTTCTGGGTGAGACTCTAAACCGTGAAGTACATCACTCACAGAAAAGGCTGGTAAGGTACCTTCACCTACAAACCATATACCATTTTTATTTTCATGTTGTGTCCGTTCCGTATGTGCGGCAGTTGTAAAATCTTCTACAGCGACACGCTTGAAGACCTCTTCGCCATCGATTGTTTTATACGTTCCAAACTGTAAGATGTTACCTCCTTTGGTCTGTACGGCTCCATAATCACCTTGGATAAATGTTGCCCACTCCCATGCTTGAGAACCCACAAAAATAGCGCCTCCAATAATGGTAAAGAACATGTACCATATAACTTTATTTTTTTTCATTTCATGCCCCGCATCTACGGCCAACACCATAGTCACAGAAGACATAATCAAAACAAACGTCATAAAAGCAACATAAATCATTGGGAGTTCTTGCCCATGTAAAAAAGGAACGTGCGTAAAGACTTCATCAGCAATTGGCCAATAGTCGATAAACTTAAATCTTGAAAACCCGTAGGCTGCTAAAAAGCCAGAAAATGTTAATGCATCGGAAACGATGAAAAACCACATCATCATTTTTCCATAGCTTGACTTTAAAGGCTGATTTCCTCCGCCCCAAGCTTTCTCTTCTGTTCCAGTGCTTACTACTGTAGAATCCATAACTGCAATTTGTTTTTTGAATTGTGCAAAAATAAGAATTTTATTTAGTTAAAGAAATATAAAAAGAAAAAGAGATATAACCATAGGATATCTACAAAATGCCAGAAGGTAGATGCTAAGTCAAAACCAAGGGTGTTTTCTGATGAATATTTCTTATTTAATTGATTGATAATAACTACTATTAAACATATAATTCCAGCCAATACATGTACGATATGGACGACCGCTATAACATATACATATGACATTGTAATATTACTTGTAGGGCCTGTGAAGTTATAGCCAGCGTCTATAATTTGATTGAACCCTAATACCTGAGAATAAATAAATGCTATGCCTAGAACTAAGGCTCCAATAAGAAGGGATGTGGTGGTGATTTCTTGATTTTTCTTTAAAGCTTGCTTGGCCGCATATAAAACGATGCTACTTAAAAAAATAATTAAAGTACTATAAATAAATGAATTTGGAAGCACAAAATCGACTAACCAGTCTTCTCTTGAGCTACTCACAATAAAAGCACTAGTCAATCCAGCAAAAGACATAATAAGGGAAATAACTCCAAACCATAACATCATTTTTTTGGCACGTTTTTGTTTTTCTTGGGTACTCCCTTGTGTTAAATCCATAGTCTAATAAATTTATCTGAAACGTAAATAATTTGAATTAAAGTGATATAAACGACACTTGACAACATCAATTGACGCGCCGCTTTAACAGTTTGATTTTTGAAAAGCCTAAAGCCGTAGAATAAAAACCAAATTCCTACAACTAGTGTCACAATCGCTGCTGTAATAGATAATTGTAGCGCCCCTGTAAACCCGAAAAAAGGGATCAAAGATATAAGAACCGTCCAAACAATATATATAATGGCTTGAAGCGCGGTACCTTTATCTCGTTTTCCTGTTGGCAACATATTAAAGCCCGCTTTCTGGTAGTCATCATGTAAAAACCAACCAATGGCCCAAAAGTGTGGGAATTGCCAAAAAAATTGTAGCATAAACAAGACGCCTGCTTCTATTCCAAATTTTCCAGTAGCAGCAACCCATCCCAACATAAATGGAATTGCTCCGGGAATTGCTCCAACAAATACCGACAACGGTGTTTTTGTTTTTAAGGGTGTGTATGCGCTTGTGTATAGACATATAGAAATGGCACCAAACATGGCCGTACGTTCGTTGATATTGTATAAAATGGACAGACCAGCAATAGTCAAAATAATCGCTAAAATAAACGCATATGTCACTGTCATACGTCCCGAAGGTATGGGTCTGTTTTTTGTGCGGTCCATCAGCGCATCAAGATCGTGTTCGATGATTTGATTAAATACATTTGAAGCGCCAACCATAAAATAACCCCCTATAGCTAACAATGTTAAGGTCTGAAAACTGACCGTGTCGGCCGCTAATAAATAGCCAGCTAACGATGAAAACACCACACTAATAGATAGTCCCATTTTGGTCACTGACTTAAAATCAGCCAGAAAGGATGTTGGTGTAATTGATGCGGAAGTGTTACTCGACATATGGGTGAAATTTCTTCACAATTGAAGTGCAAAGATACTTCTAAAATCTATTTTAGCAATGCAAATTACAGAAATAAACACCGCTTATTAAACGCTGTTTTATTTGTTTACAAAATAAATCGATAGGTGGCTTTAACTAAGAAAATGTTTTGAGGACGTTGATCTAAAATACCAGATTCAAAGCCTTCAAATAAATCATTCATTACTGAAACATCTCCTGCAACTCCTTGCGACCACACCAAAAACAATTCGGATCCAGGGATGTATTCCCAACGCAACACAAGGTTCGAATTAAACTGGACAAATGAAAAATCGGGGTTATCAAAACTATAATCTGAAGCACCGTCTCGGTTTTCATCAATATCATAGACATCGTTATTTATACTTATTTGTTCTGAGCCATAGTTTTGAAAGCGATCTTTGAGTCGATCCGCTACAGCATTAGTCACATATTTAAAATCTGTGTAACGTCCTCGTGAAATGAAGGGTTGACCGTAGTACTGGATTGATAAATTTGGATTAATAGTGTAGTCCAAACGTATCGATGCTGATAACGTTTGATTATCAATTGTTCCTAACACATATCGGGTACTCATATCTGGTTGAGTAACATATTGTGTTTGGCTTTTTGACAGGCTATATTCTGGAGATAAGGAAATATTGAGTGCGTTAGTTGGCTGGTAGTTTAGTTCAGATTCAAACCTTAATAACGAGAAGTTATCTTCTTCAGCTTGCGAGTGAATGAATCCAACAAACCCATTAAATTTTTTACGACGGTCTGAACCTACAAAAAAGAATTGAAAATTTTCTTTAGAAAAACGCCATCGGGGTCCGCCTCTTAAAATACTGTTCGAAAAAATACGAGGTTTGTGAGCAGCACCAAAATCGACACCCCAATTGTTAGTAAAACTCGCAGAGCCGTTCAGCTGGTATTGAATTCTGTTATAATTGCCTTCAAAATCGAAGGACGTAAATTGGCTAAATCGCGCATTAATACTTCGAAAAACACCAACCGGTTTTATGGTTCTATATCTAAAATTTAAATATTGAATCATGTCATCGGCACTTCTCAAAAAACCAATATCATTCAACTCAAGTTCTGGAGAGACCCACTTAAACCCTGTTTCATAATTGAAATGCTTGCCTCCTACTTTTCCAATAGCAAAAAGCCCTCCTGTGCCTGTTAAAGAGGTTCTGTTTGGATCAACTTCTAAGTGGCTCGCATCAACCCTATTAAATAAATGCGTTATACTTTCTTGTGTGTTTTTTATCGCCTCTTCACTCCCTTTGACATGGCTCATAACGATGTTGGCATCCAAAAAATATGTTCTATTTTTCCATTGGTGTTTAAAGTCTAAACCTCCTGAATATGCTGCTTTTCTCAGCTCGGAAACTTCTGGACTTATGGAGCGATTGGTTGCTGTGAAAATACCTCCTAAAAAAGTATTTTTTTCATTAAAATCTTTTTGGATACGGCCTACAAAATAATTTGTAAATGGCTCGGCTAAGGATTCTGAAATCACACCATTAGTACTTATCTCAGCATATTCATTTGAAGTCATGCTTTCTAAAACGCCTATAGACCAACCATTTTTGGTTTTTCCACTAAATTTTGCAGCACCTAATATAGTGGTGTTTTGGGGTTGATCTACAAAAGCGCCATCGGGCGTATCTGGAAATAATTGGGGGCTTCTGCCAATACGACGCGAAAAAAATAAATTGTTTCGATTGTCTGCAAATTGGTAGTCAAAAATATTCTTGTTTTCCACAAAGAATGGCCGTTGGTCTCTGTTAAAGATTTCAAAACCATCCAAATTGATCGCCGCTGGATCTGCCTCTACTTGCCCAAAATCGGGGTTAAAAGTCACATCTAGAGTTAAATCATTTGTTATCCCAATTTTGGCGTCAAGACCCGCGTTCAAATTGAAATCGGTGCCGGCTGCATACGGATTTCCTACTTCGGCTTCATAACTATCTAACTTAGTAACCACAAAAGGTTGAATTTCTATTTGCTTTTGAGGTTTAATGTTTTTTAATCCCTTCAATTTCCCTGCTTCACTTACCCATCCTGCAGCACCCACCGGGATTCTATTCCATGCCGAAAACTCATTATTTCTAAAATAATTTCTCGCTACATTTAATCCCCAAATTTGATTTGGATCATTACTAAATCGCAATTGACTTAACGGGATCTTCATTTCGGCAGTCCAGCCTTCAGGGTCAATAAGGGCTTTTGTACTCCAAATGGGGTTCCAACTTTCATCAACATTATCGCCATTGTCAGTGATAAACTCGTCTCCTCTTACGCCTGCTGCAGTAACTGTAAAAAGAAAGCCTGTTCTTAAATCATTGTAACTATCTATAAGGACATTAATACGGTCGCCGACAAACCCATCACGTCTAGAAAGTCTGTTGGTTATTGTTTCAGGTTCTGGGTCAAAAGCTTTCAGAGCAATATATAGGTGTTTTTGGTCGTAAAGAATTTTAAATTTAGTTTGGACAGAAGGATCTGTGTTTTCATCGGGCTCCACTTCGATAAAATCACTACCCCAATCTACAGAATCCCAAATAGAATCGTCAAGAACGCCATCAATGGAGGGCGCATTAGAAGGCGCTATTTCATGAGTGGTATATATTTTAGGAATAGAGGCTGTAGACTCCTGCGCTACAAGTGGAAAAGTGTTTACAAAAAAGAAAAGGAAACTGCAAAGGGTATAAAAAAGCTTCATAAAATAGGTTTTAAGACAAAATGGGACACAAATATTAAAAATGAATTTTAGAAACAGATAAAATTATTTGTTAAACTTTTAATAGTTCAGGACAAAAAAGGTGACTTTTCATCAAAACGGAACCGGTAAAGAGCTTGAAAATCAATATAAAAATAAACACAAAATAGATTTTGTTAATAACAATTTATAATTGTAGATTTGCAAACTCTTTTTTAGGAGAGGAATGTTTAATAAGAAAAAAAAATTAGTGTGGATACATTAAGCTACAAAACAATATCGGCCAACAAAGCTACTGTGAATAAGCAGTGGGTTTTGATAGATGCTGAAGGACAAACGTTAGGACGTTTAGCTTCTAAAGTTGCAATACTTTTAAGAGGTAAGCATAAAACTAACTTTACACCACACGTTGACTGTGGAGATAACGTTATTGTTATCAATTCAGAAAAAATAATTCTATCTGGAAACAAATGGACTGAAAAGACGTATATCCGTCATACAGGCTATCCAGGTGGTCAACGCTCGCTAACCGCAACTGAGATGTTTGCTAAAGATCCAACGAGGTTAGTTGAAAAATCAGTTAAAGGAATGCTTCCTAAGAACAAATTAGGAGCTGCATTATTCCGTAATCTAAACGTTGTGGCTGGAACTGCGCATTCTCACGAAGCTCAAAAACCAAAAGCAATCAACTTAAACGAAGTTAACTAATGGAGGTTATTCACAAAATTGGTCGTAGAAAAACGGCCGTAGCACGTATTTATCTTGTTCCTGGAAAAGGATCAATTACCGTG
>JGI20153J14295_10000494_pt1 | contig 32975 bp, 29 predicted proteins | sample COG_03_FD_14295 | JGI IMG/M metagenome (IMG submission 14295) | reverse complement strand
CCAGAATAGTAATGGGCCTCTTTAAAGTAATGGCTTACTTTTGGTAATTCTTCTCCAGGAACTTTTAGTGCTTCTGCCAAATCAAAAAAGCCGGTAGCAATGGTCACATTTTTAGTGAAGTAAGTTGCTTTTGAGGTGTTTACCTGAAAAAGATCAGTGCCATCATTGTGTTTCAATCCTTCTTGATGCGCCGTTAGTTTTGTTGTTTTTTGTTTTATGAGCTGAATGTCTCCTACTGTTTCAAAGAGCTGTATGTTTAATTCAAAGTGATCAGATACTCTTCTGTAGTATTCTAAGGCCTCTTTCCTTCTTGGTTTTGCTTCAATAGAATTAAAAGGAATGTCTTCTAACTCCAATTTTTCAGAGGAAGAAAAGAACTGCATGTCTAATGGGTAGTTGTATAGAGAATTGGTCATGCACCCTTTTTCCAGGACCAAGTAACTCAGTCCTTTTTTTTTGGCTTGAATTGCACATGATATGCCTATAGGTCCTGCCCCAATAATAATAAGATCTAGGGGGTGATTAGCGGTATTTAATGTCCCAGCATTTTGTGTTTTTTCAATGGAAGAATTATGACTCATCTAGTTCACTTGCTTCTTGAGTTTCTCGATAGTGTCTATTGGATGGTCACTTTTAAATACAAAGCTACCTGCAACCAGCACGTCTGCACCAGCAGCTACGAGCTCTGAAGCATTTTTTGAAGTGACACCTCCGTCTATTTCAATAAGCGTAGGGGCATTTTTTGATTGAATTAAGGCCTTTAATTCACTCACTTTTTCATAGGTGTTTTCTATAAAAGATTGTCCGCCAAAACCAGGATTAACACTCATTATACAAACCAAATCAATGTCTTGAATACAATCTTTAAGCAGTGAGACGCTGCTGTGCGGGTTTAAGGCAACTCCAGCTTTCATTCCAGCCCCTTTAATGGCTTGTAGTGTTCTGTGCAAATGGGTACATGCCTCGTAATGTACTGTTAGGATATCTGTGCCTAGGGCAGCAAAATCATTGATATATCGGTCTGGATCTACGATCATTAAATGTACGTCCAAGGTTTTCTTTGCATGTCTTCCAATGGCCTCAATGACCGGCATTCCAAAAGAGATATTTGGCACAAAAACACCGTCCATAACATCTATATGGAACCAATCTGCTTTGGAAGCATTGACCATTTCAATGTCTCTTTGAAGGTTAGCGAAATCTGCAGCGAGTAGGGAAGGGGCTATTTTTTTTTCTGACATGTTTTAAGCCTAAGGCCGTTTTTAAAGAATGAAATAAAGTATAAAAATAAGAAAAAATGAGTGGTTTGTTTTTATTTAAAAAATTGTTGTCTTTGCCCCTCAAAAAGTACAATGCTCACCGCATTGGCCAAGTTAAAACTTCGAATGCTATTAGGCGCTAAAGGTATTTTATAAAGCGCATGCTCATATTGACGTGTCAGTACTTCTGGCAATCCTTTAGACTCGCAGCCAAAGACAAAATACTGGTCTTCTTCCGTTTTTAAGTCCCAGTATGTCTGGGAGCCTTTGCTAGAATAGAAAGCCATTTTAGCTTTTGGATTTTCTGCTAAAAAGGAAGCGAAATCTTCGTGAATATGTACTTTTAGTTTGGGCCAATAGTCCAATCCAGATCTTTTTAATTGCTTGTCTTCTAAGGAAAAACCAAGGGGTTTGATCAGGTGAAGTTCACTTCCAGTTCCAAGGCACAGCCTACCAATGTTTCCTGTATTGTTTGGAATTTCAGGATGCACTAAAACAACGTGAAAAGGCATATAATGGTATTAAAAAAGCCCAGTGCGAGGCACTGGGCTATAAGGTTTATCCTAGGTAAGTTTTTAAAATTTTAGAGCGAGAAGTGTGTTTTAGTCTTCTAATGGCTTTTTCTTTTATCTGTCTCACACGCTCTCTGGTAAGATCAAAGGTCTCTCCAATTTCTTCTAAAGTCATGGAGTGTTGTCCTGCCAAACCAAAGTATAAACGGATCACGTCTGCCTCTCTAGGTGTTAGGGTTTCTAGCGCTCTTTCTATCTCGGTTCTGAGGGATTCATGTAAGAGTTCTCTGTCTGGGTTAGGAGATTCTCCTGATCTTAAAACGTCGTATAGGTTTGAATCTTCTCCGTCTATTAGTGGCGCGTCCATAGATACATGACGGCCAGAATTCTTGAGGGACTGCTTCACATCTTCAACAGTCATATCCAATTCTTTGGCAATTTCTTCAGGAGAGGGCTGTCTTTCGTGTGCCTGCTCTAAGAAAGCAAAAGCCTTATTGATCTTATTGATCGAACCAATTTTATTTAATGGCAATCTTACAATTCTAGATTGTTCTGCCAAGGCCTGAAGTATGGATTGACGGATCCACCATACCGCATAAGAGATAAATTTAAAACCACGGGTTTCGTCAAAACGCTGGGCTGCTTTAATTAATCCTAAGTTGCCTTCGTTAATTAAATCTGGAAGGGTCAATCCTTGGTTTTGGTATTGCTTGGCTACAGAGACCACAAAACGGAGGTTGGCTTTAGTTAGTTTTTCAAGTGCTGCCTGGTCACCCGCTTTGATTCGCTGTGCCAACTCTACTTCTTCATCTGCGGTAATAAGGTCTACCTTACCAATTTCTTGTAAATACTTGTCTAAAGAAGCGGTTTCTCTATTGGTCACCTGCTTGGTAATCTTAAGCTGTCTCATGAATGTCTACTGAATTAATTGGGGACCAACAAATGGTTTGTTATGGGTCGCATTAGATTATACGCTCAAATTTTTAAAAGGTTACAGAAAAAGCACACTATTTGAAAAAAAAATAGCCAGACCGAAGGTCTGGCTATTAAATATACACTAAAAGAGTAATTAGTCCCTTCTCGGTTTTCTATCACGGTCGTTTCTACGATCGTTTTTACGGTCACCTTCTGCTCTTGGCGGTCTGGCAACATATCCTTCTGGCTTTTCTAATAAAGCTTTTCTAGATACTTTCTCTTTTCTAGTTCTTGGGTCTTGACCAAAGTATTTCACTTCAAATTCATCGCCCATGTTTACCACGTCAGACACATTTTCAGTGCGTTCCCATGCCAATTCAGACACGTGTAAAAGCACTTCATTTCCTGGAGCATCTAAGTATTCTACTACTGCACCAAAGTCTAACATTTTAATAACCCTAACCTTATAAGAATCTCCAACGATTGGCTTAAAGGTAAGCGAGTCTATCTTAGCCAATACAGCTTCAATACCCTCTGGTTCTGTTCCTAAAATCTCAATGATTCCCTCTTCAGTTATAGGATCTTCTGTCACTACAATGGTAGTTTTGGTTGTTTTCTGTAGCTCTTGAATCACTTTTCCTCCTGGACCAATAAAGGCACCAATGTATTCGTTAGGAATTCTAGCGGTAATCATTTTAGGCGCGTAAGATTTCACTTCCTCTTTTGGTGTAGCAATCGTTTCTACCAATTTAGATAAGATGTGTAACCTACCTGCAGAAGCTTGTTTAAGCGCGTTAACTAAGATTTCGTAAGACAAACCTTTCACTTTAATGTCCATCTGACAAGCGGTAATACCGTCTGCTGTTCCGGTTACTTTAAAGTCCATGTCTCCCAAGTGATCTTCATCTCCTAAGATATCTGATAATACTGCGTATTTACCTGATTTAGCATCTGAGATAAGTCCCATGGCAATTCCAGAAACTGGTTTGATCATTTGAACCCCAGCATCCATCAGTGCCATTGTACCAGCACAAACAGTTGCCATAGAAGAAGAACCGTTAGATTCTAATACTTCACTTACCACCCTTACTGTGTAAGGACAGTCTGCTGGAATTTGGTTTTTGAGAGCACGTTGTGCTAAGTTTCCGTGTCCTACCTCTCTTCTTGAAGTTCCTCTAATAGGTCTTGCTTCTCCAGTTGAGAAAGGAGGGAAATTGTAATGAAGGTAGAATCTTTCTTCTCCTTCAAAAGAGGGCATGTCTATTTTGTTAGCTTCTCTAGAGGTTCCTAAAGTTACAGTAGCCAAAGCTTGCGTTTCCCCTCTTGTAAAAATAGAAGAACCGTGCGTAGAGGGCAAGTAGTCAATTTCACACCAGATAGGTCTGATCTCATCAGTCTTACGACCGTCTAATCTCAGGCCTTCATTTAAGGTAAGGTCTCTTACAGCGTTTTTCTCTGTTTTGTAATAGTATCTAGACACTAAGTCTCCAAAATCCGCCAATTCTTCTTCAGAAAAACTTGCTTTAATTTCTTCTTTAATAGCGCTGAAAGCAGCAGATCTCTCCTGTTTGGCAGAACCTGCTTGTGCAATCGCATATACTTTGTCGTAAGCCATGTCATGAATCTTAGCTGCTAAAGCCTCATCTTCTCTTTCTGACGCATACTCACGTACTTCTTTTTTTCCAAATGCCTCTGCCAATCTAATTTGAGCAGCACACTGAACCTTAATGGCGTCATGGGCGAATTTAATGGCTTCTACCATTTCTTCTTCACTAATTTCTAGCATTTCTCCTTCTACCATCATCACTGAATCTGCAGAAGCACCAATAACCATATCAATGTCAGAAACTTCTAACTGAGCTCTGGTTGGGTTAAGGATGAATTTTCCGTCTATACGTCCTACCCTTACTTCAGAGATAGCACATTCGAAAGGAAAGTCAGACAATTGAATAGCTGCAGAAGCAGCCAATCCTGCCATTGCATCTGGCATAACGTCTTCATCATGAGACATTAATTGGATCATTACCTGTGTTTCTGCATGGTAATCCTTTGGAAACAAAGGACGTAAAACCCTGTCTACCAATCTCATGGTAAGTACCTCACCATCACTTGGTCTGGCTTCTCTTTTGAAGAAACCGCCTGGGTACCTTCCGGAGGCCGCAAATTTTTCACGGTAATCTACCGTTAAAGGTAAAAAGTCTACATCACTTTGCTTGTAGTTAGAAACTACCGTACAAAGCAACATACATTTACCGGACTGAACCACAACAGAACCATGGGCTTGCTTGGCTAATTTTCCAGTTTCAATAGAGATTTCTCTACCGTCACCTAGGTCTATGACCTCTTTAAATACTTTTGGAATCATACAATTTAATTACTCCCACTCGCTGTGGGAAGTTAAACAATGGTCTCCGCCTGCTGGACGGCCAGGTTGTGTTGTTGTGTGTTGTGTGACCAATGAAAAACTAGGTATCAGCTTTTTGATATTTTCCGGTTTAAAAAGTCCGGTCTTTAAAGTAAAAAAGGGAAGCCTTAGCTTCCCTTTTAAATTATTTACGAATATTAAGCTCTTTGATTATCGCACGATATCTCAAGACGTCTACTTTAATCAGGTAGTCTAATAAACTCCTTCTTTTACCTACCAAACGAACTAAAGAACGCTCTGTATTGTAATCTTTACGGTTCTTTTTTAAATGCTCCGTAAGGTGATTAATTCTGTGGGTGAATAAGGCGATTTGCCCTTCTGAATTACCAGTGTCAGTGGCTGATTTGCCGTGTTTTGTAAAAATCTCGGCTTTAACTTCTTTGGTTAAATACATTCCAATATTGTTTTAAATGATTTTGATGTATTTGATTGATTTTCAATCAGGGCGCAAATATAGAAAAACTAAATGAAATTAACTTTCTTTTTCAATTTTTTATTTAATGCTAATGCTTTTTAAATGAAGCACTTAGGATACAGCTTCCCTTACAGCTTTGTTTTGAATGAGGTCTATATATAAATTCACTTTATTTTTTAAAGCTTTTCTATGTACAATAAAGTCTAGAAATCCGTGTTCCAATAGGAACTCAGAAGTTTGAAAGTCATCTGGTAAATCTTTTCCAGTCGCTTCTTTTACCACCCTTGGTCCTGCAAATCCGATTAGTGCTCCCGGTTCAGCGATATTAATGTCTCCTAACATAGCGTATGAGGCCGTTGTTCCTCCCGTAGTTGGATCTGTACATAAGGAAATATAAGGCAATCCCGCTTCTGCCAATTGGGCCAGTTTGGCCGACGTCTTAGCCAATTGCATTAAAGAAAGTGCCGCTTCCATCATTCTGGCTCCACCAGATTTAGAAATCATTAAAAAAGGGGTATTTTTCTTAATTGCATGGTCAATGCCTCTGGCAATTTTCTCTCCTACAACAGAGCCCATAGACCCCCCAATAAAAGCAAAATCCATACAGCAAATCACAATATCCTTTCCGTTAGATTTTCCAAAACCGGTCCTCACAGCATCCTTTAAACCAGTCTTTTTTTGAGCTGCTTTTAAGCGATCTGCGTATTTCTTGGTGTCCTCAAACTTTAGCGGGTCTTTAGAAGTGAGTTTGGCATCTAATTCGGTGAACTTATTATGGTCAAAGAGTATCTCGAAATACTCTTTACTGCCTATTCTTACGTGATAGTCGTCTTCAGGACTCACATAGAAATTTTTTGCCAAATCATCAGACTCGACAATTTTACCCGTAGGAGATTTGTACCACAAGCCTTTTGGCGTGTCTTTTTTTTCTTCCGTTGCGGTTTGTATTCCTTTTTCTGTTCTTTTAAACCAAGCAGACATATGTATGAATTTAAATGAAGCGAATACCTATTATAGGTATTCGCTTAAACAAACTTAGCGAAAAGCTAGAATTTAAAAAAATTATAAGGTTTGAACGTTGTTCAAATCTTCAAAAGCTTTGGTTAATCTCGCAACGAAAGTTTTTTCTCCCTCACGAATCCAAACCCTAGGGTCGTAGTATTTTTTGTTTGGTTGGTCTGCGCCGTCTGGGTTCCCAATTTGTCCTTGTATATAGTCTTTTTTGTCTTGAATATAATCTCTTGTTCCTTCTAAAAATGCGTATTGAAGGTCTGTGTCTATATTCATTTTAATAACACCGTATCCAATAGACTCTCTGATTTCCTCTAAAGTAGAACCTGATCCTCCGTGAAATACAAAATCAATTGAATTGTGTTCCAATCCGTATTTTTCTGAAATAAACGTTTGAGAATTTAATAAAATTTTCGGTGTTAATTTTACGTTTCCAGGCTTGTAAACTCCGTGAACGTTTCCAAAAGCTGCAGCGATTGTAAATCTTGGACTTACTTTAGATAATTCCTCATAAGCATAGGCCACTTCTTCTGGCTGCGTATATAATTTAGAGTCGTCTATGTCTGTATTGTCTACACCGTCTTCTTCTCCTCCTGTAATACCTAATTCTATTTCTAAAGTCATATCCATTTTGCTCATTCTAGCAAGATATTCTTTACATATAGCAATGTTTTCTTCTAAAGGCTCTTCTGATAAGTCAATCATATGAGAGCTAAATAATGGTTTTCCAGTCGCTTTGAAGTGTGCTTCACTAGCGGTTAATAAACCGTCTATCCATGGCAATAATTTCTTGGCACAGTGGTCGGTATGAAGAATTACAGTAGCTCCGTATGCTTCTGCCAATTGATGTACGTGTTTTGCGCCAGCAATGGCACCTTGAATGGCTGCTTGTTCATTCTTGTTAGACAGTCCTTTACCTGCATTAAATTGAGCCCCTCCATTTGAAAATTGAATGATTACGGGGGCATTTAATGAAGCAGCAGTTTCTAATACACCGTTGATGGTGCTAGAGCCTGTTACATTTACGGCCGGTAAGGCAAAGCCTTTTTCCTTGGCATAGTTAAAAATTTCTTGAACTTGATCTCCTGTGGCTACGCCAGCTTTAATGTTGTGGGACATGTAATTGTGTTATCTATGAAATGATTAGAGGCACAAAAATAGTAAAAAACTACCCTTAAAAAGGATAATTTATACCAATATTTATTACGGAATTCGCAAAATTATAGTCTCTAAACCAGCGTTTTGAATTTTCTAGGCTAGGATTATAGGTTTTGAATCCCACATCTAGTCTAAATACAAAATAAGTAAAATCGTACCTTACACCAAATCCACTTCCAATGGCTATTTGCTGTAGGGAAGAAATACCTTGGAATGACCGCTCTGGATCATTAACGCCATCTAAAGCATTCCATATATTTCCTGCATCTGTAAATAGCGCTCCTTTAATTGCACCTAATAAAGGGAATCTGTACTCTAAATTAAAAGCCAATTTAAAGTTTGCTTCGTTAAAATCATTGAGGTTATTGGTGCTTCCTGGGCCTAATGCATAGGCATTCCATGCCCTATTATCGTTTGAGCCACCTGCAAAATAAGATCTTGCAAAAGGAATGGTACTCGCATTCCCGTAGGGTATGGCAATCCCTCCAAAACTTCTAAACGCCAATACTTGATCTCTTCCAACGCGCCAATGCTTAATAAAGTCTAGTTCAGTTTTAATATATTGGGCATAAGGCACTCCTGCTATTAATTTGGTTCCCGATTCATTTTCTTCTATGGGCATTACATTAGATAGTAAACTCAGTAAGTTTCCAGCGCTTTCTATTTTGGCCCTAAACTGATAAAAATCAGGATCCGTGATTTCTTTTTTATTGTTTTTAATAAGGGTTAGTTGGCTACTAGAGATGAGGTTATTTTCTATGAGCCTGTTTTTTCGTTCTTCAATTCTTTGAATTTCTTTGTATTGTTCCGAGCTGTTGTCTTGGGTGTTCAAAAAGGTTTCAATGAAATTTTCGGCACCTTGTGGTATGGTGAGTTCCCCATTATTCGTTATTGTTGGGTCAAAAAAGGGTTCAAAGACAGGGTCTTGCGTATAGTCTTGCGCCAAAGTATTTAACCTGTTGTATGTGGTGCCGTACACACTAAAGAAACGTTCTGGGTTTAGGTTTTGTACATATTGAACTTCTATAAGACTGGCATTAAATTTAAGAAAGTCGTTTGGGGCCCAATTAAAGCCATAAGTGGCATTTAAGGTTTGTTTGTCAAGCCCTATATTTTTCTGAAAACTGGTTCCAAGACTAATTTTGGTTTGGGGTAAGCTATTTTTAGACAGCAAGCCTTTAAGTGATATAAAAGGAAACCATAGATTGGGTATATTTAAATTAACATCTACACCAATTTCTGAAAGGTATTTTTCACTGCTCAGGGCAGCGTCTCCAAGAACACCTATAGACCCTCTTCCGGAAAGGCTTAATATTTCTGCACCACCAAAAATATTTCTGGCCGTTAGTGAACTACTAAAGGCCAATCCGAGTCGTTGAATATTGGAGTGGGTGACGTCTAAATTTACTTGTGCAGCATATGTATCCTTAGAATTCAAATATATTTCTGCCAATAAATCGGGCTCACCTTCAATTTCAGAGATAGATATATTAGGGTATTTAAAAGTATTTAAGCTACTCATTTTTCTGTAGGTGAGTTGTCTATTGTACTCTCCATAAATAGCTCCTTCAACCAGGTAAACCGGATCTGTAATGGCTTTAGGCTTATAGTGAAGTTTGTCTTTAAAGAATATGGTGATTCCGTTGTGCTCAATGGAGTCTAGCGCTACTTTTGGCGTGTTATAAGGAATGTCGGTGTAGAGATTAACCCTTTTTATTTTTCTGATGAGATAACGCTCGCTAGCGGTTTCATTGTTTTCTTTTGGATTTCTTACTGAGAGTACTACAGTTAGTAAGGAGTCTTTATTTTTTTGAACGGTATCTCTACTAATACTAAAACCTACGGCACTCTCTTGAAAATTATAAATACCGTTGTCTTTGGCTAGTTTACTAATGCGATCTCTCTCTGCGTCAAACCTCTCGTAATTGAAAGGCTTTCCTTTTTGAATAAAAGAGGTGCCCTTATTGTTTTTGTATAAACTGTCTAGGTCTGGAGAATAAAAAATAGTTTTGATGGAGTCTATTATAAATGCACGCCCTTTGTCTATTTGGTAACGAACGGTCGCTTTTTGTTTGCGATGGTGTCCTATGATTTGAGCTTTTACTGAAGCATTGAAGTAACCCAAACTTTTATAATAAGCTTGGAGTCTTTCTATGGATCTATTGGTGCTTTTTTGATCAATTAGAACAGCTTGTTCTCCAATTCTATTCAACCATGTGTCGCTGCCAGGTTTTTTTTTACTAAGATTACTTATATTGAGTTTTAAAGGGCTTCCAAAAATATAGGTGTTGGGCTGCTGAATAAGTAGGTTGTAAACCGCTTCATCTGTGCGCTTTTCAGTCCCTTCTATAATTTCATTCTTTCGGAGAAGCCATTGGTCTTCTGAAAGATTTTTTAGGGGGCTACAGCTGTATATAGTGCACACTAGCAAGATAAAGCTTACTTTTGTGGTCAATACAGTAAGGGGGGTAGCTCCTTTCATAAGCCCAAAAATACACTATTTGTATGGTTGTTAAAAGCCAATTGAAACTTATCAAAAGCCTGCATCAAAAAAAGAATCGCACACAGCACGGCCTTTTTATTGTGGAGGGAGAAAAAGGTATTGCAGACGCACTAGCCAATGGACTAGCGCCCTATTTATTATTGTCCTCTCAAGCACAATCAACTGCAAATTCCTTTGAGAAAATCTCTGATATAGCCTTGTCTCAAATCAGTGCTTTAAAAAATCCCAACGGACACTTAGGGGTTTTTAGAATACCAAAACAAGGGAAATTAAATTTTAAAGATTGGGTCGTGGTTTTAGATGGTCTTCAAGACCCAGGTAATTTAGGGACCATCATAAGACTCTGTGATTGGTTTGGCATAAAGCAAATACTGTGCAGTCCAGATACAGTAGATGTGTATAATCCCAAAGCAGTTCAAGCTAGTATGGGATCTTTATCTAGGATTTCTGTGTATTACGAGTCCATTATTCCCCATATTCAAGGACTAAATATTCCTATTTATGGGACTTTTATGGAGGGTACACCCATTCAAAAAATAGCCTTTAAAACACCAGGAATTATTATTTTGGGAAATGAAGGCAATGGAATTTCAGCAGCTTTGAGTGAATTTGTAACTGAAAAAATAGCGATTTCCTCCCATCCTGCTTCCCAAGCAGAAAGCCTTAATGTGGCCAACGCAGCGGCAATTGTTTTTTATGAAATGAGGCGATAGTTACTCAAAAGTAAGTACTAAAAACACTCCTCTGGATCGCATTTTATGAATGTTCCCTGTCCAGGGGCTATTTGGTTCAGCGTCTCTTATTGCGTCGTCTGTGAGGGAAAAAACACCACGAATGGAAGGCGTGAATTTAAAATAGGACAAATACAAATCTATCCCAACACCAATCTGGTAACCATAGTTCCATTTTTGAATTTTAAAAGTCCCACTCTGATTGTCGTCTATGCTATTTTCATTGCTACTTAAATTGATTGCGGCATATGGGCCTCCTACAATAAATGGCCGCCAATTTCCAATTCTGTTGGCACTAAACTTCAAAAGCAAGGGGAGATTAATATAGGTGGATTTTATTTCTCGGATACTGTCTTTTTCAGATATTAGGCTTTGGCTTTTAAATTCAAGGGTGGTTTTCCCACTGTAAAAACCAGGTTCTAACCTTAGGTCTAAAAGTTCGTTAATGCGCATTTCACCTATTAATCCTACATTAAATCCAGTACTTTTTTGCACTAAAATTTCAGTAGGGCTTAAGGATGGGTTGGCGTCATAGCTAGGGTTTATATAAGAAATTTGATAGTCAAATTGGTTTAAACCCACAAAATAGCCCCAGTTTAAAGGAAGTTTGTCGTCATTGGGTATATTGAGTACTGCGTCTTCATTAAATTGTCCCCAAGCAAAACAGAAGTTTAACAAAAGTGCACCTAATAAAATTACATAATGCCTCATAAATAAAAGCAGTCTTATTTTACTGCTTGGTATATTGTCGCTACGCCAAAAGTTTGTGGATGGTGTACTACTGTAGTAAACCCAATTTCTTTTAAAATATTGTTGAAGCTTATTCCATAAGGAAATTGTGCTGCAGATTCAGACAAGTAGCTATAAGCGCTTTTGTCTTTAGAAAAAAGCCTTCCTATTAAGGGCAGTAAATTTTTAGTGTACAGTCCGTATCCTTGTTTAAAGGGTGTTTTTTCGGGTACGGAAGTCTCCAAAATAACTAAGGTTCCTTTTGGCTTTAATACCCTAAGAATTTCTGAAAGGCCTAAGGCCAAGTTTTCGAAATTTCGAACACCAAAAGCAACAGTCACAGCGTCTATGCTTCCGGTTTCAAAAGGCAAAGCCTCTGAGTCTCCAATGATCATGTCAATTTTGTGGCTTAGATTTTTTTGAGCAACTTTTTCTATACCTACAGACAGCATGCCTGGGGAAAGGTCTAATCCAATAATCTTTTCGGCTCTGGTCTCAGCCAAGTGAATGGCTAAGTCTCCGGTTCCTGTAGCTATGTCAAGTACATTTTTTGGGTTTGTAGCTTCAATAAGTGCCACTACTTTTTTTCTCCATGAAATATCAATCCCAAAAGAGATTACCCTGTTTAGGGCATCGTAGTTTTGCGCAATACCATTAAACATATTACGTACTTGTGTCTTCTTTCCTTCTTCGCTATGTCGATACGGTTTTACTGGAGTAGCCATGCTTTTTTTTTACAAAGATAGCTTTTACACGGCTTTATAAAAGCACAATTGGGGTCAGTATCATATAATTGTGTAATTTTGCCCTATAAAACCTAATTCAACATGCTTTATTAGGTTTGTAACAAGCATATGCTTAACATCTTACACTACACATGAAGATTATTATTGCAGGCGCTGGAGAGGTGGGTTTTCACCTCGCTAAATTACTTTCTTACGAGTCTCAAGATATTACCCTAATTGATTCTGACAAAGAGAGTTTGTCCTACGCAGACAACCACCTAGATATTAGGGTGTTAAAAGGAGATGCCACCTCGATTGGTATTTTAGAAGAAGCCCGTGTGGCCCAATCAGACCTTGTAATTGGAGTGACTTCTTCAGAGACCACCAATCTTACGCTCTGTATCTTGGCAAAGCAATTGGGTTGTAAGAGGACAATTGCTAGGATTTCTAATACGGAATTTATAGAAAATAAGGAGCGTTTGCGTTTTTCGGACCTAGGCATTGACGAGCTTATTTCCCCTGAAAGACTCGCCGCTACAGAAATACAATTATTGATCAATCAATCTGCCTTTAATGATACCTACGAATTTGAGGAAGGTAAATTAATTATGGTTGGTATTTGCCTTCCCCCTGGGGCTCCTTTTGTAGGCAAAACGGTAAAAGATGCTGCAGAAACATTTTCTGAGGTCCATTTTATGCCTATTGCTATTAAAAGGTCTGGTACACAATTCACTATTATTCCAAGAGGAGATAGTGTTTTTCAGGCAGAAGACCAGGTGTATTTTATCACTTCTAAGGAAGGGGTAGAGGAGTTGTATAAAATGACAGGTACCGTTAAAAAAGACATTAAAAATGTCATGATTCTCGGTGGTTCAAAAGTAGGTCAAAAAACAGCAAGAGATTTATGCAGTAGAAAGTTCAATGTTAAACTCATTGAAAAAGACAAACAAAAAGCGACCGAATTAGCAGAACAACTCCCCAATGCATTAGTCATTAATGGAGATGGTCGTAATGTGGAATTACTAGAGGAAGAAAGTTTGTCTGCAATGGACGCTTTCATTGCTGTGACAGGAAATTCAGAAACAAATATTATGTCTTGTCTGGTAGCCAAATCCAAAGACATTAAAAAGACTATTGCCCTAGTAGAGAATATGGATTATTTTCAGTTGTCTCATTCCATTGGAATAGACACTTTGATCAATAAAAAACTTTTGGCCGCCAATAACATCTTCAGATATATCAGAAAGGGAGAAGTGGTAGCCATGACGCGACTCAACAATTTAAATGCTGAAATTTTGGAATTTATTGTCAAACCAAATTCTGCGGTAAGTGGAAAACTGATTCGGGAAATTGATTTTCCCAGACTCGCTACCATAGGAGGTGTCATTAGAGATGGCGAAGGTGTTATAGCATTGGGTTCCTTTAAAATTACGGAGGGGGACCGAGTGGTGGTTTGTTGTTTGCCAAGCGCTATACCCAAAATTGAAAAGCTCTTTTTATAAATGCGCTTAAACGGAAAGATTATCATGCACCTAATGGGCTTGCTGTTGCTTTGCAACGGGGCTTTTATGTTGGTGGCTGCTTTGGTGAGTGGTCTTTATAAAGACGGTGTCACTATAGAAATCACAATGGCGGCTATTGTCACTATGCTTGTGGGTCTTGTCGCTATGTTTTTCACAAGAGACCATAAAAAAGAAGTAAAACCCAAAGAGGGGTATATCATTGTTACTTTTGGTTGGTTGGTTATGTCTGCATCTGGGATGTTACCCTATTTGTTCACAGGAGCTATTCCTGATATAACCAATGCTTTTTTCGAAACTATTTCAGGTTACACCACCACAGGAGCCAGTATTTTAAATGATATAGAATCCCTTCCGAAAGGTCTTTTGTTTTGGCGTAGTCTCACCCATTGGATAGGTGGTATGGGTATTATTGTTTTGGCTATTGCTATTTTGCCTTTGTTAGGCATTGGAGGAATGCAATTGTTTGCTGCTGAAGCGCCAGGCCCAAGTGCAGACAAATTACATCCTAGGATAACAGATACAGCCAAACGCTTATGGCTTATTTATGTAGGCTATACCCTAGCAGAAACCCTTTTGTTGAAATTGGCGGGGATGGGCTTTTTTGACGCAATGAACCATGCCATGGCTACATTGTCTACAGGGGGATTTTCCACTAAAAACAGTAGTTTGGCTTATTGGAATGACCAACCGCTCATTCAATATATAGTCATTTTATTTATGTTTTTAGCAGGTTCTAATTTTGTGCTGAGTTATTTCGCTTTTAAAGGGAAAATCCAAAAGGTGCTAAAAGACGAGGAATTTAAGTTTTATACAGGTTTTATAATATCTTTTAGTATAGTGGCTGCATTGGTCATTTACTTCCAGGCACAGCCTCAAGTTTCAGCATCATTGCCCATGGTTTTTGGTTACGGAGAAAGTGCTATTAGACATGCATTATTTCAAGTATTGGCTGTAGTGACTACCACTGGATTTGTAACGGCAGATTTTACGGGCTGGACCCCATTTTTAACTATATTCTTTTTTGGATTAATGTTCTTGGGTGGTTCTGCAGGATCTACTGCTGGAGGTATAAAGGTCATGCGTCACCTACTGATTATAAAAAATGGATTGTTGGAATTCAAACGAACATTGCACAGCAATGCCATTATTCCAGTACGCTATAACAACAAAACAGTTGCAGAGAGTATTGTCTATAATATCATTGGTTTTTTTGTGCTCTATATGTTGTTATTTATCATTGGTGCACTTGTATTGGCATTTATGGGATTAGATTTTGAATCTGCCATTGGAGGTGCAGCTACCTCACTAGGTAATGTAGGACCTGGGCTAGGTTCATTAAACCCACTGTCTAATTTTAATGACCTACCTGCGCTAGGTAAATGGTGGTGCGGGTTTTTAATGTTGTTGGGTAGGCTAGAACTGTTTACAGTACTGATACTCTTTTCACCTTATTTCTGGAGAAAAATATGAGTTTATTGTCTCTTCAGTTCTGGAGGTAATAGGGACATAAAGTATTAAAACAAAAAATCGGGCTTCCTTTAGGAAGCCCGATTTAGTTTGTAAAAGATATTTTTAATTAAGCGCTAACCGCTTTTTTAATTCTTGCCATAGCTTCTCTAAGTGCTTCTTCGGAGGCAGCATAGGAAATTCTTATACAGTTTGGATTTCCAAAAGCTGCACCAGTTACAGTAGCTACTAAAGCTTCTTCTAGTAAGAAGATGGCAAAGTCAGAAGCATCTTTTATTAAAGTGCCTTTAAGTGTTTTGCCAAAAAACTCACTTACATCTGGAAATACATAGAAAGCCCCTTCAGGAATATTTAGTCTAAATCCTGGAATCTCTCCCAATAGTTCAAGCACCAAATCCCTTCTTTGATGGAAAGCTTCAATCATATGAGAAATGCTACTTACAGGCGCTTTAAGTGCGGCTATAGTAGCTCTTTGTGCTATGGAATTAGCGCCAGAAGTGTTCTGTCCTTGAAACTTTGTACACGCCTTTGCAATCCATTCTGGAGCACCTATATAACCAATACGCCAGCCGGTCATAGCAAATGCTTTTGATACCCCATTAACAGTAATAGTTCTATCATACATTCCTGGAATTCCAGCAATGCTCACATGCCCTCCTACGAAATTAATGTGTTCGTAAATTTCATCTGAGATAATAAATATATTTGGGTATTTGGCCAATACTTCTGCCAACGCACTCAATTCTTCTTTGCTGTAAACAGATCCACTTGGGTTACAAGGAGAACTAAACCAAATCATTTTAGTTTTTGGCGTAATGGCCTGCTCTAATTGAGCCGCAGTCATTTTAAAATCAGTGTCTATACTTGTAGGAACTTCAACAGGCACCCCTTCTGCCAGTTTAACAATATCACTGTAACTTACCCAATAAGGTGCAGGTAAAATAACCTCATCTCCGTGGTTGAGCATTACCATAGCAATATTTGCAAGAGATTGTTTGGCACCAGTAGACACCACAATCTGACTTGGTTTGTAGTCCAATTGGTTGTCTCTTGAAAATTTCTCCGCAATGGCTTCTTTTAAATCTAGGTATCCATCTACTGGAGAGTAACTAGAATAATTGTCATCTACGGCTTGCTTAGCGGCGTCTTTAATGAAGTCAGGAATATTAAAATCAGGTTCTCCTAGACTAAGTCCTATAATGTCTTTTCCAGCCGTTTTTAATTCTCTTGCTTTGGCTGCCATTGCTAAAGTTGCAGAGGTGGCCATTCCGTTAATTCTGTCAGATAAATGTTGCGTACTCATATTACTTAATATTGTAGACTTGGTTTTTGGCCTAAGGTCTTTAAATGTTTGAAATGCGAAATTATGGCTTTTCTTGTTGTTTTGTACTCATGATAGGGCAATTGAAACTCTTTTGCCGTTTCTTTCACAATTTTGGCAATTTTTGTGTAATGTACGTGACTGATATTTGGAAATATATGATGCTCAACCTGATGGTTTAGCCCTCCAGTAAACCAATTGATGATCCTATTTTTAGTGCCAAAATTTACTGTAGTGAACAACTGGTGAATGGCCCATGTATTTTTCATATCTCCTTGCTCGTTTGGAACAGGGGTGTCTGCATGGTCAATTATATGAGCCAATTGAAATACGACACTCAGTATTAACCCCGCTACATAATGCATAACAAAAAATCCAATAAGGATTTTATACCAGGCCACTTCTAAAAAAATCATAGGAATGGCAATCCAGATAGTGACGTAAATTATTTTAGTAATTAAAAGTTTGGTCCAATTAAGTACTGGGTTAGGAAGCTTACCATAAGATAGTTTCCTTTTGGTGTAACGATACATCTGTTGGAAGTCGGTAGTAATGGCCCAGTTAAAGGTCAATAATCCGTAAAGCAATACAGAGTATAAATGTTGAAATTTATGGTACTTTTTCCAATCTGCATGTTTTGAAAAACGGAGTATTCTTCCTGCGTCTAAGTCTTCATCATGTTCTGGAATATTGGTGTAAGTGTGGTGAAGTACATTGTGTTGTACCTGCCAATTGTATACATTTCCAGCGAGTATGTATATACTACTCCCCATGAGTTTATTAACCCATTTTTTATTGGAGTAGGCACCGTGATTCCCGTCGTGCATGACATTCATTCCCACTCCAGCCATTCCAACACCCATCACCACGGTCAATAAAAAATTAGCCCAATTGGGTAAGTTTAGCGTGAGGATTAAAAAATATGGGGCCAGAAAAAGGGTAAACATAACTAGGGTCTTTAGGTGTAGTGCCCAATTCCCTGTTTTTTGTATGTTATTTTCTTTAAAGTAGCTATTGACTCTTTGGTTCAGTGTTTTAAAGAACTGGGCCGGGTCTTTTCTTGAGAATTTAACTTGGGGCTTTTTCATAAAAATGTATTAAGTGGTAAATATACGCTAAAGCGAGTGGAAGCTTTTGCTATAAATCATAAAAAATTGTTGTTTTTTTGCATAAAATAAAGCCCATGGACGCACAGCTAATTTTTAATTATTTTCCAAATTTAACCCAACAGCAACAAGATCAATTCATAGCTCTAGAAGCCTTGTATCAAGATTGGAACCTAAAAATTAATGTAGTTTCTCGAAAAGATATTGAGGAATTGTATCTAAGGCACGTGCTTCATTCTCTAGCAATAGCTAAGTTTATTTCATTCAATCCAGGGGCCCAGGTATTAGATGTTGGTACTGGCGGTGGATTTCCAGGCATTCCTTTGGCTATTTTATTTCCAGAAACACAGTTCACTTTAGTAGACGCTATTGGTAAAAAAATCAAAGTAGTACAAGAGGTCGTAGACGGATTGGGAATAGAAAATGTTAGGGCTATACACCAAAGGGTGGAAGAAGACAACAACCAATATGACTTTGTAGTGAGTAGGGCAGTAGCCGCAATGCCAACTTTTATGAGGTGGATCAAGGGAAGAATTAAAAAAGTGTCTGAGCATCCTATTAAAAACGGGGTATTGTATTTAAAAGGTGGGGACTTGGGAGAGGAGTTACAAGACTACAGGACGGTTCAAATATATTCTTTGATGGATTATTACAAAGAAGACTTTTTCGAAACCAAAAAGCTGGTGTATCTGCCTCAGAAATTTAAAGGATAAAAAAAAGCCTCCCATCGGGAGGCTTTTTTTTAGCATAGTACAAACAGCTATGATTCACCTAAAAAGGGGTATCTGTAATTTACAGGGGTAACAAAGGTTTCTTTAATGAGCCTTGGAGACACCCAACGCAATAAGTTCTGAGCAGAACCTGCTTTGTCATTCGTTCCAGATGCTCTTGCACCTCCAAAAGGTTGTTGGCCTACTACAGCCCCTGTTGGTTTGTCATTGATATAGAAGTTACCAGCACAATTTTGTAGTGCTTCGGTGGCCTCTGTAATGGCGTAACGGTCTGTAGAGATCACTGCACCTGTCAATGCGTACTCAGAGGTAGCGTCTACTAATTTTAAAGTCTCCTTCCAAGCGGCGTCTTCATATACATAGACCGTGAGAACTGGACCGAAAAGTTCGGTTTCCATGGTCTTGTAATGTGGGTTTGTAGTTAATATTACCGTAGGGGAAATAAAGTATCCTTTAGATTTGTCGTAGTCTCCTCCAATCACTACATCGGCATCGGCATCGGCCTTGGCCTGATCAATATAAGACGCTAACTTGTCAAAAGACCCTTCGTGAATGACCGCAGTCACAAAATTACCCATGTCTTCTGGAGAACCCGGTGCTTTCATGCTCGCTACATCCTTTTTCACAGAATCTAGCACTTCCTGAGCAATAGATTTTGGTAGATATGTTCTAGAAGCGGCGCTACATTTTTGGCCTTGAAATTCAAAAGCCCCTCTCACCATAGCGGTAGCTACTTGCTGAGGATTGGCTGTTGGGTGTGCGATAATAAAATCTTTACCCCCTGTTTCTCCTACAATTCTTGGATAGGTTTTATAGGTCTCTATTTGGTTTCCGATTTGTTTCCACAAGGCTTTAAACACTGAGGTAGATCCCGTGAAATGCAGTCCTGAAAAGTCAGGGCTTGCTAGTACAGTGTTAGAAACCATTACAGGGTCTCCAAATACCACATTAATGACACCTGCGGGAAGTCCTGCTTCTGCAAACACATCTATAATCACCTTGGCAGAAAAGATTTGGCTGTCAGATGGTTTCCAAACCACTACATTTCCCATCATGGCTGCACTCGCTGGAAGGTTTCCGGCAATAGCCGTAAAGTTAAACGGGGTAATGGCATAGACAAAGCCTTCTAATGGCCTGTATTCAACACGGTTCCAGATACCCTCTGCAGATTCTGGTTGCTGCTCGTAGATTTCTTGCATATAAGAGACATTGAATCTCAAGAAGTCTATAAACTCACAGGCTGCATCTATTTCAGCTTGGTGAATGGTTTTAGACTGCGCTATCATGGTAGCGGCATTAATTTTAGCCCTGTAGGGTCCCGCCAATAATTCAGCTGCTTTTAAAAATATTGCGGCCCTTTGTTCCCATGGCATAGCAGCCCACTGGGTTCTAGCTTCAAGAGCAGTTTCAATGGCTTCTTGAACATGTTTTTGTTCCCCTATATGGTACTGTCCCACAACGTGTTTATGGTCGTGTGGAGGCGTCATGTTTCTGGTGTTTCCAGTGCGCACCTCTTTTCCGTTTATATACATAGGAACGTCTACCGTTCCATGGTAATAAGATTTGTATTGTGCTAAAACTGCTTCGCGCTCTGGTGATCCGGGAGCGAATGTTTTAATTGGTTCGTTGTATGCTACTGGTACTTGAAAAAAGCCTTTGCCCATAGTGGTAATATTTTCTTTAAAATTTTAATCTTTTACAAAAGTACAAATAATATGGAGCCTAAAAAATTGCAACCACTCTCATGTGAACTTCTTTAAGCCCACACTGGACACTTATTGGTTGGGTGTCTTAATATTTGGATTGTGGCTGTTTTGAGCAAGGAAGTACAGTACAGCAAAACCTTTAATTATTGGTCGTTAATATTCATGGAGTTTGCACTGCCAATACCAACCAACCTTTGGTGTTGGTCCAAAAATCCCTTGAAGTAGACAAGTATTTGGTATTGGTTTTCAGTGAAATGAAAATTTCCGTCAATACCGTTTTCGTCTAAATATGTCTCGTTTTCAAGAGAGGTGTCTGAAAAACCAGTTTCATAAAGAACAGGGCTCAACGCATAACTGTAGTTATAAAAACCTTGTTTGAATAAAATTCGTGCCTGATACATTTTCTGAGTGGCATTGTAGGTCATTAAGTATTCTGGACTAGGCGTATAGTTGTTGAATTTCCCCAATACATAAATATAGGTCTCTGAATTGCCTTTGCCATTAGGTTTTAAACTAAAATGAACCCAGGTATAATCTCCTTCTCTTTCAGGGAGTGCGCCTTGAAGCGTTCTAGGTATGAAGTCTCCATTTACATCTGGAAAATAGGTGTAGGGTTTATTGTTTCTTGGGGTGTTGGGGTACAAATAATGCTCGTATATATCTTCTAGACGGACTTCTTGAATGGCTGCAGTGGCAGCCCTCATGTCTTTGGTGTCAAAATTCAAGTACTCATTTCCACCCCAAAAGCTGGTGGGTTGGTCGTAGTCGTACACCAGTGTGTTTCCATTGTTAAACATTGGTTGGATCCCACTTATCTGGGTATTCCATTGGTAGTTTTTGAGTAAAACTATTTCCAGTTCTTTGGCAGGTTGGTTGAGGTTTATATTTTGAGTGTTTACGCTAAACTGTAACACCTGTTTGCTATTGAGGTAGGCTAAAGTCCTACTCCTTTTAATGGCTGCTTGGACCCCAACTAGGTCTTCGTACACTAAAAACCTTCTGGAGAATTGAATCTCATCGTAAGTGTTAAATACTTGTAGCATATAGTTTCCAGACAACTTTAGGCGCAGGTTTTCATTTGGGATAACTAAGTTAAAGTGGGAATAGGGCACTAGAGTATTATAGCTATTTTTGTGATCTATTATGCGCTGGTTGTCTAAGCCATCTAAGTATTGTGATTTTAATAAATCAGAAGGCGTCCATTGTGCGGTGCAGTGTATGATTTTAAAGTAGTAGTCTTCTTCATTCGCCTGAAGATCGTCGAATTGTAAGCGAATGCTTTCCCCCAGTTTTATGATGGGAAATTGGTCTTCTTGACCACTTTTAAAAATAAGGGTCCTCAGTGAGGCTGGAGGACTGACTTCTTCCAATCTTTGGGCTGTTAATTGTAAGCAAAACCCCAAGAGAGACATGGAGAGCAAAAATTTAAAATGTTTAATTAAATCAGGCATTTAGCGGGTATTTTGTGGTTTAAAGATAAACAAAATAGGTCTTTTTAAAACCCGTTGAACGAATCTCTTAAATTTATCGTTAATTATTATGAAAACTTTTCTTTATGTGGTAAATTTGCGCTGAATTTTTATTAACCTAAGGTTATTGAACATATGTCTAAAGACATCCGAATTAAGAAAGGATTGGATATTAAATTGGTAGGTGCTGCTAAGGCGCAAACCAATCCAACCAAGTTAAGTGCAACATATAAGGTTTCATTAGAAGATTTTCACGGTTTAACACCCAAATTAATTGTTAAAGAAGGCGGTGAGGTTCAAGCTGGAGGGCCGTTGTTTTTCGATAAAAACAACGAAGCCGTTAAAGTAGTTTCTCCTGTGAGTGGTGTGCTTACTACTGTAGAGCGCGGTGCTAGAAGAAGGATCATTTCTTTGACCATAACTCCTGGAGCAGACCAGACGCCTGTAACGCACCCTGTTTTAGATCTTTCTAAGGTATCTTCAGAAGAAATTAAAAGTTATTTACTGGCCAGTGGTTTTTGGCCTTTTGTAAAGCAAAGACCATACGATATAGTGGCAGACCCATTACAAGCACCAAAAGCTATTTTTATCTCTGCCCATAACACAGCCCCACTAGCAGCAGATTTGGATTATGTGCTTTCAGGTCAAGAGGTTTTGTTACAAAAGGCAGTAACTGCTTTAGCCGCCTTAACAACAGCTAAAGTTCATGTGTCCGTTTCTGGAAACAACGCCCCAATGGCAGGTCTTAAGGATTGTGAGGTACATGTGGTATCTGGTCCACACCCAGCAGGTTTGGTGGGTACTCAGATCAATAAAATTGACCCTATTAATAAAGGAGAAGTGGTATGGACGTTAGCTGCTCAGGACTTATTGATTTTAGGGAATCTTTTAGAAACAGGTGTTTTTAATGCCTCTAGAACGTTCTCTCTAGGTGGTTCAGTAATAGAAAACCCACAATATTTCTCCGCACTTATTGGTGCAGAGTTGGCCCCGATATTAAAAAGTGCTGGAACCACTATAGATAATTATAGGTTGATAAACGGAGACGTACTCACTGGAAAGACGAGTAGTGCAGACGGGCATTTGGGTTATAAGAATAACAGTGTGGTAGCGCTTCCAGAGGGAGATGATTATGAGTTTTTTGGATGGAACAAACCAGTTTTTAATAAGGTGTCTACCACAAGAGCATTGACATTCTCTTGGTTGTTTCCAAAGAAAAAATACGATTTAGACACTAACACCAATGGGGAGCACAGGGCTTTTGTTGTGACCGGAGGTTATGAAGAAGTATTTCCTTTAGATATTTATCCCTTACAACTTTTAAAGGCCTGTATGGTGAAAGATTTGGATGAAATGGAAAACTTAGGTTTGTATGAGGTGGCACCAGAGGACTTTGCCTTGACTGAGTTTGTGTGTATATCGAAACAACCGCACCAACAAATTATTAGAGAAGGATTGGACTTTTTACAAAAAGAAATAGGTTAATATGAGCTTTAAGAACAAATTACACGAAATTAAAGAGCAATTAAAAGGAAAGAAGGTTGCTCCAGCGTTTAATGCATTGCATACTTTCTTGTATACCCCTAATGAAACCACCCATTCTGGTGGCCATATTAGGGTTGCAGATGATTTAAAGAGAACCATGAATACGGTCATAACAGCCCTTATTCCTGTGTTGATTTTTGGAATGTTCAATGCGGGTTACCAACATTATTCGGCGGTTGACGCTGCAAACGGTACCCCAAGAACACTAGATATTTTAGGTAATTTCCTCACTTTTGACAATTTTTGGATGGGCGCCTTAACCGTTCTTCCTTTAGTGGTGGTGTCTTATGGAGTAGGTCTAGCTGTAGAATTTGTTTTCGCTGTGATTAAAGGTCATGAGGTAGAAGAAGGATACCTAGTAACTGGAATGTTAGTGCCGTTAATTGTACCAGTAGACACTCCTTTATGGATGTTAGCCGTAGCAGTGGTATTTGGTGTAGTGATAGGAAAAGAAGTATTTGGTGGAACTGGAATGAATATTCTAAATCCAGCCTTAACGATCAGGGCTTTCTTGTTCTTTGCATATCCTACTTGGATGAGTGGAGACAAAGTTTGGGTGCACGAAGCAGTAGAAAGGGCTGGAACTGTAGACGCTATTTCAGGAGAAACCATTTTGGGGTATTTGGCTCAGGGAAGGGGATCTGAATACAGTTATTCTATCTCTGAAATGTTCTTTGGTTTTATTCCAGGTTCTGTAGGAGAAACCTCTACTTTCCTCATCTTGTTAGGCGGTCTTTTCTTAGTTTTTACTAAGATTGCCAGCTGGAGGATTATGTTAAGTGCCATTTTGGGTGCACTGACTATGGGGTTAATTTTTAACGGGGTAGTAGACGCAGGATGGATCACTGAAAGCAGTAAATTTTACGGATTAATGAGCTTTGCTTTTTGGCAGCACTTAATTGTGGGTGGTTTGGCCTTTGGTATTGTTTATATGGCTACAGATCCGGTGACTGGTTCTCAAACAAATAAAGGAAAATGGTATTACGGATTCTTTATTGGGTTTATCTCTGTGCTCATCAGGGTATTTAACCCAGCCTATCCAGAAGGCGTGTTCTTAGCCATTCTATTAATGAATGTATTTGCACCTACTATTGACCATTATGTGGTTCAAGGAAATATTAAAAAACGTTTAAAGCGCGCTAAAAATGGTGTCCTTAAAACATTAAATGTAGAAACAGTTTAGTTATGGCAATTAATACAGATAAAAATACATACACGATTGCTTTTGCTGCTGTGATGGTAGTAATTGTAGGGGCGTTATTGGCCTTTTTGGCATCGGCGTTAAGCGCCAAAATCAGTGAAAATGAGCGTTTGGAGAAGCAACAAAACATTCTCTATGCCATGGGTGTGAACGAGAACGAAGGTTCAGGTTCTGTTTCCTTTATTGGTACAGATAAAGTAGCTGAGGCATTTAATACCTATATTAAGGATCAGTTGGTTTTAGAAGGAGATAAGGTTACTTCCAATGACGCTGCATACCTGATAGATCTCAAAAAAGAAGAGAGCAATGCAAAGGCTGGTAAGACCAGAAGATTACCTGTTTTTGTTGGTGAAAAAGACAACAAGGAATTTTATATTATTCCTATGAGAGGTAAAGGACTGTGGGACGCCATTTGGGGTTTTGTTGCTGTAGATAAGAATATGATTGTTCAAGGCGTATATTTTGACCATAAAGGAGAAACACCTGGATTGGGTGCCAATATTAAGCAGCGTTATTTCATGGATGATTTTATTGGAGAGTCTATTTTAAACAACGGTAATTATGTTGGAATATCAGTGGCAAAGGGGAATAATGATCCAGCCAATGAACTCAAAACAGACAACGAGGTAGACGCGCTTGCTGGTGCAACTATCACTGGAGACGGTGTTTCTGCAATGATCAAGCAAAGCATCTCACTGTACAAACCTTTTTTACAAACCATAGCATCTAATTAATACAACATGGGAATTCTTTCAAAAAAAGACGCCGCTCTAATTCTAGATCCTTTAGCAGACAATAACCCTATTACCATTCAGGTATTGGGAATATGTTCTGCTTTGGCTATCACCGCAGAATTAGAAGCGTCAATTGTAATGGCCGTATCGGTACTTTTTGTTATGGGAATGGGAAATGTAGTGATCTCTTTAATGAGAAACATTATTCCATCTAAAATCAGAATTATTGTTCAATTGGTTGTAGTAGCTACCTTGGTAATTGTAGTAGATCAAGTGCTAAAAGCCTTTGCCTATGAATTGAGTAAAACACTGTCGGTATTCGTTGGGCTTATTATCACAAACTGTATTATCATGGGACGTTTTGAAGCTTTTGCATTGGCCAATGGACCCAAACGATCTTTTTTAGACGGTATTGGAAATGCTGCTGGTTACGGATTTATCCTAGTAGTCATTGGTTTCTTCAGAGAACTATTGGGCTCAGGAACACTATTGGGCATAAAAGTATTGGGAGATCCTATTGAAAAAACAGGATTATACGCATTTGGTTACGAGAACAACGGTTTTATGTTGTTGTCTCCAATGGCCCTAATCGTTGTAGGAATTATTATTTGGGTACAACGTTCAAGAAACCCTGCACTAATCGAAGAAAACTAACAATTATACAGACTAGATCATGTTAGAACACATAGAATTATTTTTTAAGTCCATCTTTATTGACAATATGGTATTTGCTACATTCCTTGGGATGTGTTCTTACCTAGCGGTTTCCAAAAAAGTAACTACAGCAGTAGGACTTGGCGCAGCCGTAATATTTGTATTGGCCGTAACCGTTCCTCTGAACTGGCTATTGGATCAGTATCTTTTAAGAGACGGTGCTTTGGCCTGGTTGGGCCCTGAATACGCAGATTATAATTTGAGCTTTTTATCTTTTATATTATTCATCGCAACCATAGCTACTATGGTACAGTTGGTGGAAATAGTAGTAGAGAAATTCAGCCCTTCTCTGTACAATTCCTTGGGAATTTTCTTACCTCTAATTGCGGTAAATTGTGCCATTCTTGGAGGATCCTTATTCATGCAATCTAGAGACATTCAAACCCTAGGATTGGCCTTTAACTACGGTTTGTCTTCTGGTATTGGTTGGTTTTTAGCCATCTTAGCCATTGCTGCCATTAGAGAGAAAATTAGGTATTCAAACGTACCTGCTCCACTGAGAGGTCTTGGAATTACTTTTATTATCACGGGTCTTATGGCCATTGGTTTTATGAGTTTTGGAGGAATGTTGACAGGAGGAGATGAAGCTGCACCACAAGAAGAAGTGGTTGCTGTAGCGCCTACTCAAGAAGTGTCTGGCCTTACGGCCGATGCCACTCAGCAAGACCTTACCCAAAAAGAAAACGGAACAGTTCAGGAAGAAACGCCTGCTACTAATAACCTAATAAACAAATAAGTATGATTTTAGCTACCACTACCATAGGAACCATTAGCATTACTGTTGTTGCTTTTTTAGTACTCTTATTACTTTTGGTCAGTGTTTTATTGTTTACCAAAGAAAAATTATCACCATCTGGTCCTGTAACGATCACCATTAATGGAGAAAAGAAAATTGAAGTGGCCTCTGGAGGCACCTTATTGTCTACTCTAGGAAATCAAAAAGTATTCTTGCCTTCTGCCTGTGGAGGTGGAGGTACTTGTATTCAGTGCGAGTGTCATGTGAATTCTGGAGGGGGAGAAGCCCTACCTACCGAGACCCCTCATTTCTCTAAAAGAGAATTGACAGCTGGAGCTCGTTTGGCTTGCCAAGTGAAGGTGAAGCAAGACATGGATATAACCATCCCAGAAGAAGTTTTTGGTATTAAAAAATGGCCAGGAAAAGTAGTTAGAAACTACAATGTGGCTTCTTTTATTAAAGAATTTGTGGTAGAGATTCCAGAAGACATGAATTACAAGGCTGGTGGGTATATTCAAATAGAAATTCCTGCCTGTGAGGTAAAATATGCAGACATAGACATTACTGCACACCCTGAGGAGCACGAGACTCCAGATAAATTCCAAGCGGAGTGGGATAAGTTTAACTTATGGCCACTAGTAATGAAAAATCCAGAGTTAGTGGAAAGAGCCTATTCAATGGCTTCATTCCCAGCAGAAGGTAGAGAAATTATGTTGAATGTTCGTATTGCTACTCCACCATGGGACAGGGCTAAAAACGGATGGATGGATGTTAATCCAGGAGTAGCCTCTTCTTATATTTTTGGTTTAAAACCAGGAGACGACGTGGTGATTTCTGGACCTTACGGTGAATTCTTTATCAATGAATCAGATTCTGAAATGCTTTATGTAGGTGGTGGAGCAGGAATGGCTCCTATGCGTTCGCATTTATACCACTTATTCAAAACATTAAAGACCAATAGAAAGGTGACTTACTGGTATGGAGGTCGTTCTAAAAGAGAATTATTCTATATTGATCACTTTAAAAAATTAGAAGCGGAATTTCCAAATTTCAAGTTTTATATGGCGCTTTCGGAGCCCATGGAGGAAGACAATTGGAAAGTAAAAGGAGATATAGATGCAGATGGAGACGGATTTGTTGGATTCATCCACAATTGTGTGATTGACCAGTATTTGAGTAATCACGAATCTCCTGAAGATATTGAATTGTATTTCTGTGGCCCACCACTCATGAACCAAGCGGTTCAAAAGATGGGTGAAGACTACGGAATTCCAGACGAGCATATTCGCTTTGATGATTTTGGAGGTTAAACCTTTTTATAAAAGCCGATACTCGTATCGGCTTTTTTTTTACCCTTAACACTAATCTATGACGCCCTTAAGCCCACAAGAATTACACAACTTAGCCATGAACATCGTGGGTAAGTCTCTTGAAGAATCCGGTTATGAGTTTATGGCAGTAAACAGCCAGCTTAAAAAACACCCTCAGTTCGTGTGTCTTAAAGACAAAGTGCTTCACTTTATTTTGGTACGTGCGGTAGTATATCCAGATAATCCCCATGAAATGGATGCTGAGACTGCTGCTAAAATGAAAGCCCACGCAGATAAATTTGAAGCCCATACCTATTATGCAGGCGTGGGTTTACACAATATTGAAGACCCTAGCTTACCTTTGTATTTAAACGCCCCCTATACGGTAACCTATGCGGGCCTAATTCCAGTATCTGATGAAAAATAGTGTTGTATTATTAGGAATGTTTTTATTGTTTATAGCTTGTAATAGCGGTCCAAAGACTCCTGAAAAACAAATATTGCAGGGAGGTGCCTTAGGGACTACTTACGGCATAAGTTATATTAGTAAAACACCCTTACTCACTAGAGCGGCTATGGACTCTCTTTTGCAAGTGGTGAACCAGTCCATGTCTACCTACTGGCCGGATTCTGATATTTCTAGAATTAATAGGGGAGATTCAGCTGTTATAGTTGAGCCTATGTTTAGAGAAGTGTTTGAGCTCTCTGGGTTGGTTTACAAGGCTAGTGGAGGGTATTTTGACCCTACTGTTGGTCCGTTGGTGAACGCTTGGGGTTTTGGCCCAGAGAAGGCTTTGGAAATGACTCCCGATCGTGTAGACAGTCTTATGGCTTATGTAGGATTTTCTAAAGTTTCCCTGTTGCCTTCCGGTAAAATCGAGAAAAACGATCCAGCCATATACTTTGATTTTAATGCCATTGCTAAAGGCTATACCTTAGATAGAATTGCCCTTGTTTTAGATCGTTTGGGTGTCGCTGATTACCTCATTGAATTGGGCGGAGAATTGGTGGCCAAAGGGCGCAATACCATTTCTGAAAAGCAGTGGCTTGTAGGTATAGACCACCCTAAAAATGAAGACCGAAACAATCCAATAGTTAAAGTACAATTAAAAGATAGGGCGCTGGCCTCTTCTGGCAATTATAGAAAATTTAGGGTAGATCCGGAAACGGGTGAAAAATTTGTCCATACCATTAACCCACTTACAGGCTATTCTGAGAACAGCACTACGCTAGCTGCGAGTGTATTGGCTCCTACTTGTGCTTTGGCAGATGGTTATGCCACAGCTTTTATGGCCATGGGTTATGAAAAGGCCATAGCAGTTGCGGCCACCCTTGAAGAAATTGAGGTTTATTTGGTTTATGTAAATGCAGACGGAGCCCTCGATCAGTATATGAGTGATGGATTCAAACAATCGGTTTACGAACAAGCGGAATAAGCTCTCCTGCGGCCAGTCCGTATTGGGCTACTTTTTCTGGGCCCAACACCTTGGTGTAGTCTATGGCCTCAAATTCAAATCCTGCTGCAGTTAAAAAATTTCCATAATCTTTTCCGTACACCCTTACATGGTCATATTGACCAAAGATTGCTGCCCTTTCTTTGGGGTCTTTAATGCTATTGTCTTCAAAAGTCGTTTCTCTATGGAGTTCCTGTGGAACTTGAAAAATGCCCCAACCCCCTGGCTTCATAACCCTATAAAGTTCTGAAATGGCTTTTTGGTGGTCTTCTATATGTTCTAAAACATGGTTACACAGCACCACACTAAATTCCCCATCTTTAAAAGGTAAATTACAGATATCTGCTTTCACCATAGCAAGAGGAGAGTAGAGGTCTGCAGTAGTGTATTTGAGGTGTTTTAGCTTTTTAAAACGCTTAAAAAACGCCTGCTCCGGTGCCATATGTAAAACGGACTGGGCAATGGTGAATAAATTGGTTTCTGCTTTTAAAAAGAGCCACAGTAACCTGTGTCTTTCCAGGGACAAAGTCCCTGGGGCTAAAACTCCGGGCCTTGAAATGCCATAGCCATAGGGTAGAAAACGCTTGTAAGACTTCCCATCTATAGGATCAGTCATTTTTTTTCCACTCAAATAAAAGGCCAAAAATGGCCTAGCCCAATAGCTGGCTTTAATTAAAAAGGGCCTTGGAAATTTATTGAGAATCCATGTGAAAAAGGTGCCATTCATCTTAGTACTTTATTAAGCTTATTTTTATCAAAGTTTTTTGAATTAATTCTAGCTTTCTCCTTTGAGTGTGGCCTTTACAATAATCTATGCAAATTTGATCGGTTTGGTTTTTTTAAATGGATTATTTATCAGCTCCTATTAGCGGCTCCTTTTAGCCGCTCTAAAAGGTGCTTCTTCGTCAGATGTAATACCCAATGCCTCATAGACATAGTCAAAGGTAGAGAGTAACTCAGGTTTTCCGTTCACAAGGGCTACATTGTGCTCAAAATGAGCAGAAGGCTTTCCGTCTGCCGTTAAGATGGTCCAACCATCTTTGAGCTGGTTAATTCTATGGGTACCCATATTGGTCATAGGTTCAATAGCGACTACCATGCCTTCTATGAATTTTTTCCCCCTGCCCCTTCTGCCATAATTAGGCATTTCTGGATCTTCGTGCATGCTTGTGCCAAGGCCGTGTCCTACCAATTCACGGACCACACCGTAGCCGTGTTTCTCTGTAAATTCTTGTATGGCAAAACCAACATCTCCAACGCGGTTCCCCGCTTTAAATGCTTCAATTCCTTTGTATAAAGAGGCTTTGGTAATGTCTAATAGTTTTTTTACCTCTGGGGCAACACTGCCCACCTCAAAAGTATAGGCGTGGTCTCCGTAAAAGCCATTTTTTAAAGCGCCACAGTCTATGGAGATAATATCTCCTTCTTCTAAGGGTTTGTTATTTGGAATACCGTGAACTACTTGTGCATTTGGGCTCATGCAAAGCGTGTTTGGAAAGTCGTACAATCCCAGAAAACCTGGAACAGCGCCATGGTCTCTGATGAAGGATTCTGCCAAAGCGTCTAAGGTCAAAGTGCTTACTCCTGGTTTGACCTCTTTAGCTAACATACCCAATGTTTTTGAAACAATGAGGGCACTTTCTCTCATGAGTTCAATCTCGGCTGCCGTTTTTATCTTGATCATTCTTACTGTTTTATGCTAAAGTTATATAAGACTTTTCCCCGTCATGACAGCCGGTTTTGGAATACCCATTAAAGCCAATATGGTGGGTGCAATGTCTCCTAAAACACCATTAGATACTTTTTTAATGTCTTTGTCTACCAATATGAATGGTACCGGATTGGTCGTGTGAGCCGTATTTGGCGAGCCATCCGGATTTCTCATGGTATCACAATTTCCGTGGTCTGCAATGACCAGTACAGAATAGTTTTGTTTTTTGGCTGCTTCAATCACAGTTTGCGCACAGCTGTCTACAACCTCACAGGCTTTAATAGCCGCTTGCATATCTCCAGTGTGCCCAACCATATCTGGATTGGCAAAATTCAAACAAATAAAATCTGCACTTGCCTTTTCTAATTCAGGAACAATGGCATCTCTAATATCATAGGCACTCATCTCTGGTTGTAAGTCGTAAGTGGCCACTTTAGGAGAAGGGCACAATAGCCTTGTTTCTCCTTTAAAAGGAGTTTCTCTACCACCGTTAAAAAAGAAGGTGACATGAGGGTATTTTTCTGTCTCTGCAATTCTAATTTGTTTTTTATCTGCCTTAGCCACTACTTCACCCAAGGTTTCTTCAATATTATCTTTGTCAAAAATAACATGGACTCCTTTAAAAGAAGCGTCATAATTGGTCATGGTAACGTAGTATAAATCTAATGCATTCATGTTTTGCTCATGAAAGTCTTGCTGGTTTAAAGCCTGGGTTAACTCCCTTCCTCTATCTGTTCTGAAATTAAAAAACAAGACAACATCGCCTTCTTTTATGGCGCTGTTGGGCCCTGCATTTTCATTGATGATTGGCGCAAGGAATTCATCTGTAACCGCTGAGGCGTAACTGGCCTCAATTGCTGCAATTGGGTCTTTAGTAAGGCTACCGTTTCTGTGAACGAGAAGGTCATATGCTTTTTTAACACGTTCCCACCTATTGTCTCTGTCCATGGCGTAATACCTTCCTATCAATGTTGCTAACTGGGTAGGGGTTTCCTTGCAAAATTGAAGGAGTGCTTCAGTGTAAGCGCGACCACTTTTTGGATCTACATCCCTACCATCTGTAAAGGCATGTACATAACTTTCCTGAACTCCTGCTTCTTTAGCTGCTAAAATAAGTCCTCTTAAGTGACTGCTGTGACTGTGTACCCCTCCATCGGATAGCAATCCAACAAAATGAATAGGCTTGTTGTTTTCTATAGCAAAAGCAAAGGCCTCTTTGATTGCTTTTTGATCCTTGAGGGTATTTTCTTTAATAGCCAAGTTAATCTTAGCCAAATCCTGATAGACAATTCTTCCAGCACCCAAGTTCATGTGTCCAACCTCTGAATTTCCCATTTGACCTTCAGGTAATCCTACATGCATTCCATCTGTTCTCAGGTTTGCATTTGGATAGTCTTTGTACAATTGGTCTATATAGGGGGTTTTAGCTTGGTCTATTGCTGAGATACTAGGGTCTGGAGATTTTCCCCAACCATCTAGGATCATTAAAAGTGTCTTTTTATTCATCTATTTTTTGTTTAAAGTGTAAAATTAACCACTAATAGACAATAGGGCAGCCTATTTGTCAATTTTTTTTCTCATTTTAAAATGTGCACCCACCCCTTGAATCTCAAATTCATTTCCGTGAATGCAATAGCCTAATTTTTCATAAAAACCCACTGCTTTTATTCTTGCATTCATCCATATACCGCTGAGACCCCTTTCATTTATTTTTCGTTCTCCAAAACGCAGTATAGCAGCACCAATTCCTTTTTTATGATGGGCTTTTAAAACAGCCATACCCCTGAGTTGCATTTCATAAAGTTGTTTTGGGGCGCTATTTTCGTGCTGTACCAATAAAGGATTTTTTTCAGAGGGGAAATAG
>JGI20153J14295_10000491_pt1 | contig 33255 bp, 27 predicted proteins | sample COG_03_FD_14295 | JGI IMG/M metagenome (IMG submission 14295) | reverse complement strand
CCATACAAGAACTCGATCCGCACAACCAAGAAATATTTGTACAGCGGGCTACAATTTTCTCAAAAAATAAAGAACATTACGCTGCCATAGAATTACTTCTAGAATCTTTACAACATTCCGATGATCAACTGGAAATTTGGTGCCTGTTGGGAATGGAATATATGGTACTAGAGGACTACAGCAATGCACAGGAGTATTTCAAATTAGCCTTAGAAGAAGATCCCGAAGACTACCAAGTGCTCTACAATCTTTTGTACTGCTTCGAATTTCAAAGATCATACGAAGAAGCTATTACCGTTCTGAATGCTGTTTTAGAGAAAAATCCCTACAATGAAATTGCATGGCACGAAATCGGAAAACAATACCTCAATTTGGATCGCAACGAAGAAGCCCTTAGTGCCTTCGATTTTGCAATCATTTCCGAGGATCAATTTACGGGTGCCTATATTGAAAAAGGAAAAGTTCTTGAGAAAATGGGGCGCTACAATGAAGCCATTGAAAATTTTCAAATCGCAATCCAAATTGATGATCCCAGTTCTTATGCTTACTTGAGAATAGCAAAATGTCATCAAGCTCTTGGGAATGATACCTTGGCATTACAATACTTTAAAAAATCGGTACAAGAAGATCCTGCAAGTGAAAAAAGCTGGAATGCCATGATCGACTTTTACATCCAACTCGGAGATATAGACAAAGCTTTTTACTACACAAAAAAAGCCTTGCTCATAAACGAAGACAGCGTAGGCTATAACAAACGAAATGCGTTGTTATTGCAAACCCTTGGTCAATATACCGAAGCAGAAATTGCTTATCAGAATACCATTCAACTAGGAAATTACGAACTCGAAATTTGGATAGAATGGATGAATACCTTGATTTTCCTAAACGAATGGGAAAAAATGATTACCATAGGGCATCAAGCAAAAGAGTTTTATCCTGACAGTGCCGAAATTGATTTTAGAATTGCTGGAAGCTACCGGAGGTTAAGCTTATTAAACGAGGCCGAATTCTTTATTCAAGACTTGCGTAAAAACAAGAAAGATCCTCCAGAAAACTTGTTGAATTTATTTCCTGAGTTCAAAACAATTTTCAAGGTCTCCTAATCTATTTTTAATTTTTGAAAAAGAAATCACAAACCAAACTTAGGCTCTTTTTTAAAGGAATGGCCATGGGAATTGCGGATGTTATCCCCGGAGTTTCAGGAGGAACCATTGCCTTAATTGCTGGGNTTTACGAAGAGTTAATTTTCTCTATCGACAACNTAAGCTTTCGTTCTTTGCTCATTCTTAAAAAAAATGGTTTTTCCACCTTTTGGAATGCAATTAATGGCCGCTTTTTACTTCCCTTGATCTTGGGGGTTGGAACAAGCATTGTCCTTTTTTCTGGTCTTATCTATTTTCTTTTACATGAATATCCAATTCCGGTTTGGGCTTTCTTTTTTGGTTTGATTTGTTTTAGCATCCTATTACTTTTAAAGCAAAACCAGCCCAAAACACTAAAATCAGTATTCTTTCTGATTTTAGGGTTTGTGATCGCATACAGCATCACTCAAATTTCGCCCAATGGTGGGGAAATCAGTTTGGGCTATCTCTTTTTCTGTTCCATGATTGCCATCATTGCCATGATTCTTCCCGGAATATCAGGCTCATTTATTTATATCCTTCTGGGGGCTTATGAAGTTGTATTAAACACTTCGAAGAACAGTATCCTAGCCTTGGTCTATTTTGAATGGGATAATTTTGTGGAAACCTATTCCAGACTCTTCGTTATTGGTTTGGGGATTGTCGTTGGATTAAAAACCTTTTCCAAGTTCTTAAAATGGTTGTTTACCCACCAAAAACAAGCAACCCTGATGGTCTTGATAGGCTTTATGATTGGGGCTTTACCCAAAATATGGCCTTGGCAAAAACCCGTAGCATGGGAAGTGATTTCAGCAAGTAAAAAAATTGCAATCAAAACCGAATACACAGCACCCTGGAATTTCGACGGAGACCCTCAACTTCTTATTGCTTTGGTAATGATGCTTTTTGGATTTCTTTTTCTATATTTCCTTGAACGAAATTCGAACACACAAAACGATGCCGTCTAAAAAAAGTCGAAGCCAAAAACTTGAATTGATCTGCAAAGGAATCGCCATGGGGGTAGCCAATAAAATCCCCGGTGTTTCGGGTGGTATTGTAGCTTTAGCTGCTGGCTTTTACGAAGAGCTTATTTATTCGTTTTCAAGATTCAATAAAACAGCGCTAACATTAGTATTTAAAAGAGAATTCCGTACTTTTTACAACTATGTAAACGGAGCTTTTTTAAGCCTTCTTTTCACCGGAGTAGTGATCAGTTTTTTTAGTGCCTCTTTAATTTTAGACCAGTTTATTCAGCATTATCCGCGGCAAATTTGGGGTCTGTTTTTTGGGATGATTCTAGCCTCCGTTTTTTTTATTTGGATTCAAGCCAAACAATTTACCTATAAAGAATATCTGGTAACACTGACAGGGGTTGGCTTTGGTTTAGCGGTTACTTTCCTTACGCCTGGTCAAGAGAACGACAACCTTTTATTTGTTTTTATCTGCGGTATGATCAGTATTTCTGGAATGATCCTACCGGGTCTCTCTGGATCATTTTTGATTTTAGTCTTAGGGAATTATACCCTCTTATTGATTGATGCAGTAAATGCCTTATACTTTACCCTGGTCGATATCATTTCTTTTAATTTTAGTTTTGTAGATGATCCTGAACGGCTCCATCTTTTGGGGGTTATGCTGGCTTTTACCCTGGGTTCTGTTAGCGGATTACTTGTGCTATCCAAAGCATTACGGTGGTTTTTACAGCACTATCCAGAGAAAATAATTGCTTTGTTAATCGGTTTTATTTTAGGGTCTTTAAATGCAACTTGGCCCTGGAAAAGGATCGTTGATCCCACAAATCAGGGAACACAAATGGAATCTCAGGAATTATTTTGGCCAAAACTTAGCGAATTCGAAAACATCTACGTAATCCTTTTCATACTTTTGGGCTTTGGAATTGTTACCCTATTAGAAACCTATGGAAAAAAAAGTACACAACAATAAACGCTACGGCTTGGTTGGCAAAGACATTGCCTACTCTTTTTCACGTTCGTACTTCGCTGAAAAATTCCAAAAGGAAGACATTAGTGACTGTACCTATGAAAACTTTGACTTGGAGTCTATTGAAGACATCCAAACGATTTTGAATTCAGAAAATCTGAATGGTCTCAACGTTACCATTCCCTATAAAGAGGCCATTATTCCCTATGTGGATCAGCTCTCTGAAGATGCCAAAATAATTGGTGCAGTAAATACCGTTCGCATCCTAGCGGATGGGTCTACAGAAGGACACAATACAGATACCTATGGCTTCAGAGCAGCACTGCTTAGACAGTGGAATAAACATGCCGACAAAGCATTGATTTTGGGGACTGGTGGAGCTTCTAAAGCGGTCTGTTATGTTTTAGAACAAATGAATATTGAACCCTTATTTGTTTCTAGAAATCCCCAAGCTGGTCAGATTTCCTATGAACAGATTGATGCAAGCCTTATGGAATCGCACAAACTCATCATCAACTGCACGCCTATAGGGACGCATCCAAAAATTGACCAAGCACCTCAAATCCCATACGACTTGATCAATTCAGGACATTTTTTATTTGATTTAATTTATAATCCTGAGGAGACACTTTTTCTAGCAGAAGGAAAAAAGAAGGGTGCAACCCTACAAAATGGATATTTCATGTTGGAGCAACAAGCTGAAAAATCTTGGAATATCTGGAATCACTTCCCCATTTAATTTAATTTTTCGTAAATTTTGACTGAAATTAATCTACTTGAGTACATTTCTTGTACTCACTAAAAACAACTGATAATGGAAAAATCTACTGAACCTAACGAATCTAAGCAAGAAGAGGGGATCAATGAAGCTTCTGAAATCAGTACAAGTCAAGAGGAACAAAGTAAAACGACAGAACCTAAGACTGTACCGGAAGACAAAACAACTCAAACAAAAATCAATTTTGATAGCCTTGAACTGGAGGCCTATACCGATGTGCTAAAAAAAATGATCCATGCGAGTGATTGGACAAAAAAGGGAAAGGAAATTCAAGAAGTTATCTCCCAATTTGATAGTCGTTTTGGGGAAATATTCCATGAAAAGAGAAAAGAGTTTATTGCAATAGAAGGCAATGACTTGGATTTTGAATTCAGTCCACATTACAAAAAGGAATTCAGTCAACTTGTTCGAGAATACAAAGCCAACAAGAGTGCCCATTATAAATCTCAAGAAAAAAGTCAGAAAGAAAATCTGAAAAAACGCTTGGAGATTATTGAAGAGATCAAAGCCTTGATTGGAATCAGTGAAAATAATTCCAATAACTATAAAAAATTCAGAGCCCTACAAGAAAGCTGGCACCAAACGGGTCAAGTTCCAAGAGCCGAAAGCAACAACGTTTGGGAAACCTATAAGCATCATGTAGAGCGATTTTATGACTTCCTACATTTGGATCGTGCTTTACGTGAAAAAGATTTCAAGCACAATTACGAGGAAAAGCTAAAACTCATCGAGCGGGCAGAAAGCTTAGTAGCGCATCAAGATGTAGTAGTTGCCATTCGAGAGTTGAATGTATTGCACCGAAAATGGAAAACCGATCTTGGTCCCGTAGCACGGGAGCACCGCGAAGAACTTTGGAGTCGTTTTCAGGATGCAACTGCCAAAATACACGAACGCAAAAACGAGTATAATAAAAACATCGATGCCATTCTACTTGAGAATTTAGAGAAGAAAAAAGCCATTCTGACCCAAATCGAAGAACTCTATACCGACCATCCAAGCAACCACAATGCTTGGCAAAATTCGTTGAAGCAAGTACATGCGTTAAAAGAAGAATTCCACAACATTGGTCGTATTCCCAGAGCGCAGAATAAAGCCATTTGGAATGACTTTCGAATGGTCTTGAAAAACTTCAACTACAAAAAAAATGAGTTCTACAAGGTGCAGAAGCAAGAAGAAAAAGTTCATATTGCCGAAAAAAAGGCCCTAATTACTGAAGTAAAGTCCATCCTAGAGAGTTCGGACTGGAGGTCCTATACCGACCGCATGAAAGCGATTCAGGTAGCTTGGAAAAAAACAGGGCGTATTTCTCGAAAACTCTCCAATCAGTTATGGGAAGAATTCAAAACTGCAACCGACCTCTACTTTGCTCGTTTGAAGAATAAAGAAGAAGCCTATAGCGAACAAGATCAGGCCATTCTAAAAGCCAAGCGTGCCTATTTTGAAGATTTAAAAACCCAAGAAGCACCCACAGAGGCCGAGGCCCTATTTACGTATATAGAAACCGCATTCGAGAACTGGACCGCCATGGGAGCGCCTTCTGATAGCGTAAAAAATTCTATGCAAAGAGAATATACCGAATTCCTCAAAGGGCTTTGGAATAAGACCAAACTCAAGGGAGAAGAAAAAACAGCTGCCCAATTCAAAACTGACTTACTCTTACTCAAAGACAATGAAGAAGGTTTGAACAAAGAACATATTCAGTTGAAGAAAAAGATTGACGAGTCCAAGACGGAATTGATTCAATTAGAAAACAACCTGGCCTTTTTCAGCACAACCTCGAGCGAGAGTCCCATGATGCAGGAGGTGAATGCTAAGATCAAAAAAATAAACGACCAAATTGAACATTGGGAAACTAAGGTGAAACAAATCAAAACCCTGGGAAGGGAATTGAGGAAAAGTTTGGAAACAGATAGTGAAGAGGATGTTGATGAAGTGGGTGGAGCGGACTAGATGGTCATACATATAATAGGGCAATCTAATTGATGCTTTTTATTATTGTTAACTACGAGTGAATGAATACATGCTAATTACAATTTAAAAAACTCTGTCACTAATTAAAACTACACTATTACGTAATAGTGTATTGTTATTTCAACTTAGGATATAATAATTAGGTGCTAATGATTATTAGCACCTAATTAAAAATTCAGTAATTAATAATTCTTGAAAGAGCAAAAAGACTAATAAGAATACTAAGGAATAAGGATATGAAAAATATATTTTTTATTTTCAAATAATTCGTGATCAATACGTTCTCATCGCTACTTTCACTCATTGGTCTCAAAAAACTATAATATGAATATATTCCCAATGGCCAAATGAACAGAATGGTTAGTATTGAAAAGATTAAAGAGTTTCTTCTAATTATTTTAATGCTATTTATCACAGTTTATTTGTTTTGTATCAACTCAATTACACACAGAAAAAACTATTAATGAAGCGAATAATGAAGCAAGTAAATCAAAAAAATCTACGGTAGCAAATCCTACAAAGGGCTGAACTAAGTATTCATACGTAATCATACCAAGAAAAGCGCCCGAACAAAGCAATATGTTTGAATGTTTTTTTTTGACTTTTTTTTAGAAAAACAAAAAGAAATTAAAAACACCCCATAAACCAAATTAAATAGGTGTTTGACTAAATGAGATACTTCGATGTACAATATGTCATGTGGCTTTAAAATACAGTATTAGCTCAAAAGGCTTAATTTCAAAAGAGAAATAACAGCAAATAAAATTCCGCCAAAAAAAATAACCGAATAAAAGTGATGTCTCTTTAGCATTAGATATTTAAGTATTTCTAAGTTATTCTACCATTTTAAAAAAAACTAAAGCTACATGAAAAGCATATCCCATAAAATACATGACTACAAGTAATGATAGATAACTCAAGGCAAAACTTAAAAGTTTAGAGGCAGTTGTTTTCATAAGTGTAAATTAGACTAAAACAAGATGAATTTTAAAATTAATAGATTATTATATCAAAAATAACATTTAGCCTTAATAAGGTAAAATGCTAACAGATAGTAATCTATAAAAAATAATTAAAATTTCCTAATCCGCTTTTTTAGCTTCTTGCCAAATCACCTCCATCGCGTCGAGTGACATATCGTGGAGGGTTTTTCCGATTTTCTGAGCCTGTTGTTCAAGGTATTGGAAACGCTTGCTGAACTTTTGGTTGGTGCGCTCGAGGGCAGTATCGGGGTTTATTTTAAGGAAACGGGCATAGTTGATCAGGGAAAAAAGCACATCGCCAAATTCAGCTTCAATGGTTTTGGCAGAGCCTTTTTGCACCTCAGCATGCAGTTCGGCTAACTCTTCTTGCACCTTGTCCCAAACTTGTTCGGGCTGCTCCCAATCGAAACCTACGCCGGCTACTTTGTCTTGAATGCGTTGTGCTTTTACAAGGGCAGGAAGTCCTTTGGGGACACCTTCCAAAACAGATTTTTTCCCCTCCTTTAGCTTTAATGCCTCCCAATTTTTTTTCACCTCTTCTTCGTCTTGGACTTCAACATCTCCGTACACATGCGGATGTCGATGCACCAATTTATCGGAAATACTAGTCGCCACATCGGCAATATCAAAGGCTTTTTCTTCGCTCCCTAGTTTGGAATAAAAAGCAATGTGGAGCAATAGGTCTCCAAGCTCATTTTTTATTTCTTCTAGATTGCGTTCTAGAATCGCATCGCCCAATTCGTAGGTTTCCTCAATCGTCAAATGACGTAGGGATTCGAAGGTCTGTTTTCTATCCCATGGGCATTGCTCTCGGAGCTCATCCATCATGGTAAGCAAACGATCGATTGCCTCAAGTTGTTGGGCTCGCGTATTCATTAGGCTTCTTCGGTGGGTGTTGCTTCTTCTGCTGGAGCCTCAGTAGCTGGAGTAGCTTCGGCAACCAAAAGACCTTTTCCAACCAAAACGTTATACCATTGGATGATTTTTTTGATATCGCTAGGATATACACGCTCTTCGTCATAGTCTTGAAAAACTTCAAAGAAATAAGCTTCTAAGTCCGTAGCGGGAGCCTTGGGTTTTATGGAACAGAGAGCACCTTTTTCGTGTGCTAACATGTTCTGAAAAATATCAGCCAAAGGAACCTCAGCCTGTAAGCCGTAAATGTTGATTTCAGACAGTAGACTTACCTGATCTCGTAGGCTTGCGGTAATGCGTTTACCATCGACAAGGGAGTTGGCAATGAAACCACTACGGGTTTGAACTTGAACTTCAAAAAGGCCCGGACGGCCAGAAATAGCGATGATTTTATCTAATTCCATAAGGGTGTTTATCTTTTTTTGGAAGCTAAAGGAAAACGCATTTTATAATCCACGTCTATATTTCCTTTGGCAATATTATTTAATTTTCCTTTAATTAATCTCTTTTTTAGGGGCGAAAGCTTATCGGTAAACAAAACACCCTCAATATGATCGTATTCGTGCTGAATAACGCGGGCAGCAAGACCGGTATAAACTTCTTGATGTTCTTTAAAATTTTCATCCCAATAGCGGATGTGAATTACTTCCTGTCGATACACATCTTCACGCACGTCAGGGATACTCAAACAGCCTTCATTAAAAGCCCATTCTTCTCCAGACTCTTCAATTTGAGGGTTGATAAAAACCTTCTTAAACCCGGTGAGTTGTTTTTGTTCCTCCTCCGTCAACGCATCATCATCTGCAAAGGGAGAAGCATCGACTATAAAAAGACGAATCCCAATTCCAACTTGAGGGGCAGCCAGACCAACGCCATTAGCCGCATACATGGTTTCCCACATATTTTGGAGCAGTTGATCGAATGCAGGATATTCGGGCGTAATGTCCGTTCCTTTTTTCTTCAATACGGGAGTTCCGTATGCTACAATGGGTAATATCATAAAATCGTATTGTTTTTCGCTTCTAAATAGGATTGCAAGATAAGGGTTGCGCTGATTTTATCAAGTAAACCTTTGTCTTGTCTTTTCTTTTTTCCAATACCAGAATCGAGCAGGGTCTGAAAAGCCATTTTGGAGGTAAAGCGTTCATCATAGCGTTCGATTGTTAAGCTTGGAATTTTCTTATTCAAATAAGCGATGAATTTTTTGATTTCGTCTTCAACCTCAGAGGGAGAACCGTCGTGTCTTTTGGGTTGGCCAAAAACACAGATAGCAACTTCATGTGTTTTAAGGTAATCTTCTAAAAACGGAACTACTTCTTGGGTAGGCAAGGTTGTTATACCCGAAGCAACTAGCTGCAAGGGATCTGTTGCGGCTATTCCGGTGCGTTTAGTTCCAAAATCGATTGCTATAATTTCTGGCATGCGCAAATATACAGCTCCTTCTTGGGTTCGTATAAAAAAACTAAAATAAAGTCGAGTGAATAGCTTAAATTTGTGCAAAATTTTAAGATCATTTTAATGAGAGCAATTATAGAAGCAGCTTGGGAAGACCGCAGTCTTTTAGAACAAGAAGAAACACAAAATGCAATCCGTTCCATAATCAAACAATTGGATGAGGGTGACCTCCGTGTTGCCGAACCCACTACCGACGGTTGGCAAGTAAACGAATGGGTTAAGAAAGCAGTAGTGTTGTATTTTCCAATTCAAAAGATGGAGACTTTTCATGCTGGTCCAATGGAGTTTCATGATAAAATGCCGCTCAAGAAAGACTATGCAGCCAAGGGAATCCGAGTAGTACCCCATGCGGTTGCTCGTCAAGGCGCATATATTGCCTCTGGGGTGATTCTAATGCCCAGTTACGTAAACATAGGTGCCTATGTAGATTCGGGGACTATGGTTGATACCTGGGCTACGGTTGGAAGCTGTGCACAAATCGGAAAAAATGTTCACCTCAGTGGAGGTGTAGGAATTGGCGGGGTGTTGGAACCCCTTCAGGCAGCACCTGTAATCATTGAAGATGACGCCTTTGTTGGCTCACGCTGTATTGTTGTAGAAGGCGTTCGCGTAGAACGTGAAGCCGTTTTGGGTGCAAATGTTGTACTTACAGCATCTACCAAAATAATTGATGTTTCGGGTGATGAGCCTATTGAATATAAAGGGGTTGTTCCGGCTCGATCGGTTGTGATTCCGGGTACTTATGCCAAGCAATTTCCTGCTGGAGAATACCAAGTACCCTGTGCTTTGATTATTGGAAAACGAAAAGAGAGCACCAATAAAAAAACATCCTTGAACGATGCGCTCAGAGAGCATAATGTAGCTGTATAGATTAACACAAACCGAATGGAAACTTTTGTTGGCGCAGCTTGTTCTGCTTTACAAAAAGGGGAAACCCTACTCTACCCTACCGATACAATTTGGGGTATTGGTTGTGATGCAACAAATTCTGAAGCCGTGGAAAAAATTTATAAACTAAAGCAAAGGGCGGACAACAAAGCACTGATATGTTTAGTTGCAGATCTTGCAATGCTCGAACAACTGACGGGACCCTTGGATGAAAAAATCAAAGGGATCGCTTTGAATAAAAAACCGACAACTGTTATTTACCCAAAGGTAAATGGTCTTGCATCCAACCTAACCGCAGCAAATGGCAGTGCTGGAATTCGGATTGTACAAGATGCGTTCTGTAAGCAATTGATTGAAGGTTTCGGAAAACCTATTGTTTCTACCTCAGCAAATGTAAGTGGAAATAACAGTCCAAAAGAATACAATGAAATCGACCAACTCATTTTGGATGGTGTTGACTATATCGTAGCTTTGAGAACAAATGAAATTAGAACAAACCCCTCGACTTTAATATCTATTGAAGCCGATGGAGCCCTTAAAACGCTAAGAGCATAATCATGTTGAAAACGGACTTTAAAGAAATTTTAAACAGTCAGCTTTTTAAAACTGTTGGTGAAACAGCTGATGAGCTTGGGCTGGAGACTTATGCGATTGGCGGTTTCGTTCGAGATCATTTACTGGACAGGAAAAGAAAGAATACTGATATCGACTTTGTGGTCCTTGGCTCAGGAATTAAACTCGCTCAAGAGGTACAAAAAAAATTACCCAAGGCAACTAAAGTTCAGGTTTTTAAAACCTACGGTACTGCCATGCTCAAATGGGAAGACATAAGTCTAGAATTTGTTGGTGCTAGGAAAGAGTCGTATACTTCCGAAAGCCGCAATCCAGAAGTTACAGAAGGGAGTTTAGAAGACGATCAAAACCGTAGGGATTTTACAATCAATGCAATGGCGATCAGACTAAACAAAGAAACCTACGGCACTTTACTCGATCCTTTTAACGGACTTGCCGATTTAGAAAAGGGTATTCTTAGAACCCCTTTAGAACCCGGAATCACCTATTCGGATGACCCCTTACGAATGCTACGTGCTGTGCGTTTTGCTTCTCAATTGGGTTTTATAATTGAAAAGAAATCGCTGGATGCAATTAAAGAACATGCCGATAGAATCTCGATCATCACCAAAGAGCGCTGTGTAGAAGAGATCAATAAGATCATGCTGTGTGACCAACCTTCTTTTGGTTTTTTATTATTGGATGAAGTTAATCTTCTTCCCCTCCTCCTTCCTGAACTTGTTGATCTTAAGGGCATCGAAGAGGTAGAAGGGCAAACACATAAAGATAATTTTCATCACACTTTTGAAGTGGTAGATAATATTTGCCGAACTACAGATGACCTGTGGTTGCGCTGGGCAGCTTTGTTGCACGATATTGGCAAAGCTCCAACCAAACGCTTCCATAAAAAAAATGGTTGGACCTTTCATGGACATGAATTTGTAGGTGCAAAAATGGTCTATAAACTCTTTAAACGTATGAAATTGCCTTTGAATGACAAGATGAAATTCGTTCAAAAGATGGTGTTGATGAGTTCACGCCCAATCGTTATTGCTGAAGATTTAGTAACCGATTCTGCCATACGTCGTCTTGTTTTCGATGCGGGTGAAAACATCAATGATCTTATTACCTTGTGTGAGGCAGACATTACGACCAAAAACCCAAAACGCTTTGAACGCTATCACAACAACTTTAAAGTCGTTCGTAAAAAAATAGAAGAAGTTGAAGAACGGGATCACATCCGTAATTTTCAACCTCCCGTTTCAGGCGAACAGATCATGGAATCATTTGGTTTAGGTCCCTCAAAAGCAATTGGTCAAATCAAAGAAGCGATCAAAGAAGCAATATTAGAAGGGATCATTCCCAACGAAAAAGAAGCTGCTTTGGAGTTGATGAAAGCGGAAGGAAAAAAATTGGGACTAAAACTCATTGAAAAATAATATACTATGAAAACAGGTTTTCGCTTTTGGGTTGGGGTTTCACTGGTATTGGTCTATCTGGTCATCGCAGCGGGAGCTATTGTTCGGGTTACTGGGAGCGGAATGGGGTGTCCGGATTGGCCGAAATGTTTTGGCTATTTAATCCCGCCTACGGATCGAGAACAACTGGATTGGAATGCGCAACACGAATACAATGAAGGCGAAGTGATCATTGTAGATGAAGTTCTACGAGTCGTAAAAATGGATTTCATCAGTTCTTCACAATACGTCGAATCGAATTGGGAAACCTACACAAAACACGACTACGCCCATTTCAATGCCTTTCATACTTGGGTTGAATTCATCAACCGATTGGCAGGGGCCATGGCCGGAATAGCCACATTAATCGTTGGATTACTTTCCATACGCTACTGGAAAAAGAAAAAAAGAATACCCCTACTCTCCTTAGTTGTAATTCTTGGGATGGGCTTCCAAGCTTGGTTAGGGAAAACGGTAGTTGATTCGAATCTACTACCAGCCAAGATCACCGTTCATATGGTCATGGCGCTCCTTATTGTTGCGCTCTTGGTATATCTTTACGCCTTTACCTCTCCCCATAAAAAAGAAGCTATTAATCCTCCTGCCCTGATTAAAAAACTAGGGTTGGTTGCTTTAGGATTGACACTCATACAAATCGGGATTGGAACTCAAATCCGACAATTCATTGATCTTCAAATTGATTTTTACGGACTGGACCAGGCAGCAAAATGGTTGAATCCAGCTCCATTTAAATTTTATTTCCACAGGAGTTTTTCAATTCTGGTAGTACTCATTAACGGATACTTGTTTTATGCACTGCGTAAAATGAATTTGAATTTCCCTGTTTTGAAATGGGTTTTATTCACACTCATCTGCGAAGTTTTAACCGGAATACTCATGTACTATTTAGATTTTCCTTTTGCCTCTCAACCCTTACATTTGCTCTTAGCTTCGCTTTTATTTGGTGCACAACTTTATTTTTTATTCCAATTATTCAATCACCACATTAACCGTCCTAAGCATGATTTATAGATTTAGAGTTATTCTAGACACTAAAGAAGATATCCTTCGCGATATTGAAACAGAAGCCACTGCCAGTTTGGAAGATTTTCATTACGCAATTGCTCAGGCATTTGGGTTTGGAGGACAAGAAATGGCCTCTTTTTACAGAACCAATGAAAATTGGGATCAAGGTGAGGAGATTCCATTATTGGACATGGACGATGGAATTGTTCCGATGGGACAAGAACAAATAGACCAGGTTTTTGATGCAGAAAATCACCATTTGATTTATGTATACGACTTCTTGGACCTGTGGACGTTTTTTATTGAACTGATCGAAATTGGAGAAAAGGAATTAACCGTGCTCTACCCCAATTTAATCTTTGCCCAAGGCGAGGTGCCAGAGGAAGCGCCCCAAAAAGATTTTATAGCAGACGAAGGTGTTTCAGATGAATTTGATGCAGACGATGAAGAAGGAATTGACGACTTCAATGATGCTGACTTCTATTAGCGATCAGGAGTTCATCAAATTAGTCAAATTCATGTTTTTATAGTTTCTAAGTACATAAGAAAAGGATGCTTCCATCACTCCGCCCATATTGGAACATTCTTTGAAAGCTTCGTCTTTGGTGAATTTATACAGTTCTTTGGTGAGGTTATCGATATGCTCAGGTTTGGAAACCTGATCCATATTCATGATTTTTATAAGTTTATTTAAGCGTTTTCCAGCACTTAAAATCCGTTTTGCTAAAATCGACCGTTCCTCAATTTTGTACTGAATAATGGAATCGGTGGAGAGCTTATCTTTAACTACGGAGATCATGGGATAGTTTTCTTTAAAAAACTGTGGTCGATAGACCATCAGTTTCCCTTCAAAACTTTGTTGATCAAAATCAATGGCTCGGATTTGATAAATTACTTTGTCAAAATCATGGGTGGGGATCACCACATAATTATAGGCTCGCATATCGCCCAACAAACGAATCATGGAACGTTCGTTGAACTTGACATACTCTTTAGCGATTTGGGCTTGCTCCGCTGGAGTACAATCATCTAAATACTTCTCTATGAATACATCACCCGGGATACCTGCGATATGCTCTTCGATAAGGGTGGAGTCGTTAACTAAAAAATTGAGGTTATGCGGTGAAAGCATGTGTTCGAATTCCAATCCATAAACCCGAGAAGCATCTGTTTTCTTAACGTAAAAATAAGTGAAATTATCGTTTAAAATATTACGCACCTTAACCCGAAAGGGCTTAGAATTTCCAAATGTACAGTAGTCGATTGCATCAATATTGAGAAAAGGCATGGAGGATTCATTTCCATCGGAGTGCAATAAAGCGTATACTTTCTTTAGATTAAAATCTATTTCCACTCGTTCGCTGTCCGAATAATAGACGCGGACCCACAGCGTATCTTGATCGTTTGCATCAAAAACCACTACAGAACCAGAAAACCGTAGAAGGTCGTCGTAATATACAGGAGTATAGACCCAACGGCTGTGATGCTGTAAATATTTCTTTAGTTCATCTATAATGGGGTAAAATGGCTTTTTCTTAGAAATTAATTTTTCTTCCATGGGCATGCTTTTCTCAAAGGTACTACTTTATTCCATTGATTTTTTTCTAAAAATGAGATGCATAAGCATGTTTCACATACGATCAAATTGCTTAAATTTAAAGCTTCATAAAACAAACAATGGCTTTTAAATTAGTTTCGGAATTTTCACCTACAGGCGATCAACCAACAGCGATCAAACAATTGGTCGATGGATTTTCGAAGACCGAAAAATTCATGACACTACAGGGAGTTACGGGCTCAGGGAAAACATTTACGGTAGCCAATGTCGTTCAAGAACTCGATCGTCCTACTCTTGTTCTGGCACACAACAAAACCCTTGCGGCTCAATTGTATTCTGAATTCAAACTGTTCTTTCCAGAAAATGCAGTAGAATATTTTGTTTCATACTACGACTATTACCAACCCGAAGCCTATATACCCGTAACAGGAACTTATATTGAAAAAGACCTGTCGATAAACGAAGAGATCGAAAAATTGCGTCTAAGTACAACCTCTTCCCTCCTGTCTGGAAGAAGAGATGTAATTGTAGTTGCATCCGTTTCCTGTTTATATGGAATCGGAAATCCTGCCGAATTCCAAAAAAATGTAGTTTCCATAAAACGAGATCAAGTTATTTCGAGAACCAAGTTCTTACACCAATTGGTACAGAGTTTATACTCCAGAACCATGGCCGATTTTCAACACGGGAACTTTAGGGTGAAAGGTGATGTAGTTGATGTATATCCGAGTTATGCTGACACCGCTTTTAGAATTCACTTTTTTGGAGATGAGATCGAAGAGATTGAAGCCTTTGATCCGATCACTAATGAACGGATTGAAAAATTTGACCAACTGAATATTTACCCAGCCAATATGTTTGTGACTTCTCCAGATGTATTACAAAATGCCATTCATGCCATTCAAGACGATTTAGTAAAACAACTTGACTTTTTTAGAGAAGTTGGAAAACACTTAGAAGCTAAACGTCTAGAAGAACGCACCAATTTCGACCTGGAGATGATTCGGGAATTGGGCTACTGTTCTGGAATTGAAAACTATTCTCGTTATTTAGACGGTAGAAATCCGGGGACACGCCCCTTCTGTTTATTGGATTACTTTCCGGAAGATTTTTTAATGGTAATCGATGAAAGTCACGTTACGGTTTCACAAGTTCATGCGATGTATGGGGGCGATCGAAGTCGAAAAGAAAACTTAGTTGAATATGGGTTTAGACTTCCAGCAGCTATGGACAATCGACCCCTAAAGTTTGAAGAATTTGAAAGTTTACAAAACCAAGTGCTTTATGTAAGTGCAACCCCAGCTGACTATGAGTTGGAGAAAACAGAAGGTGTTTTTGTAGAACAAATCATCCGACCCACGGGGCTGCTCGACCCTATAATTGAAGTTCGCCCTAGTGAAAATCAGATTGATGATTTGATTGAAGAAATACAAAAAAGAACTGAAAAAGATGAACGAACGTTGGTTACGACCCTCACCAAAAGGATGGCAGAGGAACTCACCAAATACATGAGTCGCATCCAAATTCGCTGCCGTTACATACACAGTGATGTTGATACCCTCGAACGTGTAGAGATTATGCAAGATTTGAGGAAAGGTGTCTTCGATGTTCTTATTGGCGTAAACCTCTTGCGAGAAGGTTTGGACTTACCTGAAGTATCCTTGGTAGCAATTCTGGATGCCGATAAAGAAGGTTTTTTACGTTCGAATCGATCGCTTACCCAAACTGTTGGAAGAGCAGCAAGAAACGTAAATGGTTTGGCTATTTTTTATGCTGATCGGATTACGAAAAGCATGCAGTTTACAATGGATCAGACAACCTACAGAAGGGAAAAACAAATGGAGTACAATATGTTGAACAATCAGATTCCAACTGCTTTAAACAAATCTCTAGACAGTGCGTTATCTAAAAATTCTGTGGCTACCTATGCTTCAGAAAAAGAATCCAAGAAGGCTGCAGAAGAGGCAACACGTTATTTAACCAAACCTCAAATCGAACAAAAAGTTCGAGACACAAGAAAGCTTATGGAGATTGCAGCAAAGGACTTAAACTTTGTTGAAGCTGCTAGTTTACGTGATAAAATCAAAGCGTTGAAAGAACAATTATAATGAATTTAGCACTCGAAATTATAGCAGTAGGCTTGAGCCTTACGTTTCTGATTTTATTGATCAAAGAAAATATATACTGCTGGTTTTTTGGGATTACGGGTTCATTGGTCAGTATTTTTTTATTCTATCGCATTGGCCTCTATGCTGAGTCCATACTCTATTGTTACTATGTGCTTATTGGCTTTTATGGCTATCAGCTTTGGAATTCAAAAGCAAACGCCCAAGAACTCCCAATCATTGATGTGCTCCCCAAACAACACTTCAGCTATATTTTAATAGGCGTTGTCACCGCTCTTTGCCTCGGTTATGTTCTAGAAAATTACACCGAAGCCAGCAAGCCCTATCTCGATGCTTTCACTACAATTTTTAGTTTTATTGCAAGTTATCTTGAAGCTAAGAAAATCCTTAGCGGTTGGTATTATTGGATTATTGTCAACGGCGTAACCCTGGGGTTATACCTAAACAAAGAACTCTATATTTACTTTATCTTAACCCTACTCTACTTCGCCTTATCCTTTTACGGACTGCGAGAATGGAACCGAAAAATTAAAATTCAGGCTTAGTATTTTGCTGGTTTTCCGTTTGCTGCAGAATTTTTAATAAAGATTCGAAGATCCTCATTCGCTTTTATTAGATCCTCACGGCGTAAATACATCATATGCCCCGAGCGGTAGCCTTCGAAATGAAAACGATCTTTCATCTTTCCACTAGGGTCGACCTGCCATTGGGTGTATTTGGCGTTGAAGTAGGTTGTAGCTCCATCGTAATAACCCGATTGAATCAACACCTCCAAATAGGGGTTTTGAGCCATCGCTTGTCTTAGGTTATCACGCGTATTATCGTTGTCGTTGTTCCAGGGGCGAACTGGGCCGAACATATTGTATTTGACATCGGTTTTAAAGTTCAGTTCTTTTCGGATGTAGTGATTAATCGCTGGTGTAAATGAATGCAACCAAGAGGTCAATTCTGGACTGTAATCCGGACGCATACCTGCTTCCATTTTATCAATTCCAGTATAACGAGAATCTAAGCGCCCAATGGTTTTTCCTTCATCACGTAGTAGTTCTTTCCAGAAAAATGAATTCGGAACATCGAGGTTGTGCTGCAGAATTACATCCTCACTTAGCCCAGAGTAATAGGCCATTTGCTTTGCTATCTTTTGCTTTTCTTCTAAACTTAAAAAACCACCACGAATCAAGGCAGGCGTAAGCTCGTCAATTGCGAATTTTTCAGCCTTAGGAAGTATATCCGTCAAGTCCTTATTCTGAAGCTCGGGTGCTAATTGTTTGTGGTACCAGGCAGCGGCAGTATAATAGGGTAAATTCAATGCAGAAGAAACAGGTCCCCCAACCCGCAACACTTTATAATCCGCTGGAGAAACCATAATCACACCATTCAAATACATCCATTGCTGGTTTTGTAAAGCCAACGAAAGGCCCATTACGCGGGTTCCGCCATAACTTTCTCCAATAATGTATTTGGGCGCTTCCCAAAGCTGTTTTCTATTGACAAAGGTGTTCATCCACTCGGCCAAGTATTTGACATCCTCATTGATTCCAAAAAAAGTTTCTCTCTTTTCTTTTTCACCCGCGTACTCAATAATCCTAGAATAACCCGTATTGACGGGATTGATGAAAACAATGTCGGCAACATCCAACACGGAATAGGGATTGGTTTGAAAGCCATAGGGCTGAACAGGATAGCCTTCCGAATCAATACGCAAAACTTTAGGACCAGTGTAGGCCACATGCATCCAAACTGAAGCGGAACCGGGTCCTCCATTAAAAGAAAAAATTATGGGCCGCTTGGCTTTGCTTTTATCATTGGTTCTTTTGTAATAGGTATAAAAAAGGGTAGCAATGGGCTTGCCATCCTCATCCCATACCGGCTGCGTACCGGTTTGTGCCTGATAATTAACAGCAACACCTTTTATCGTTGTGCTGTGGTTGGTCGTCACAAGGGTATCAAGAGGTATTTGTCGCTCCTGAGCAAATAAGGAACAAGCAAACAGCGCATTCAAAACGAAGAAGTTTATTGTTTTCATATGGGCATTATTTTAAAAAAATTAATAGCCCAATAAATGTATAGAAAACAAATGAAACATATATTATTCATAGATCATTTCTGCTCAAAAGTGCTTTAGGAATTGAACCTTAAAAACCGTAGCTTTAAAAAACAAAACAAAAGCCATGATTCAATCCTATAAAAAACCACTCCAACTCGAAGAACAATACGACGCCATTATTATCGGAACTGGAATGGGGAGTTTGACAACCGCTGCCTTTCTGGCAAAGGAAGGTAAGAAGGTGTTGTTGTTGGAACGTCATTATACGGCTGGTGGTTTTACGCACATCTTCAAAAGAAAGGGATATGAATGGGATGTTGGAATTCATTATATCGGAGAGGTTCAAAAAGAAAACAGCGCCCTGCGTAAAATGTTCGATTACATCACCGACAAAAACCTGCATTGGGCCGATATGGGGGAGGTATATGATCAGATCATTATCGGAGACAAGCACTATGACTTTGTAAAAGGAGTCGATGCATTTATAGATAAAATGGTTGGTTATTTCCCAGAAGAACGCAGGGCTATTGAAGCCTATGTTGATATCGTTTTTAAGGCCAACAAGGCTATGGGGAAATTTTACATCAATAAAGCGCTTCCAAAAATAATAGGGAACCTAATCGGTGGGATGCTGCAAAAACCCTACAAAGAATTCTCTGACAAAACCACCTATGAAGTGTTGCGTTCGCTTACGGACAATGAAGAGCTGATTAAAGTATTCTGTGGACAATATGGCGATTATGGACTTCCACCAAAGCAAAGTAGTTTTGCCATGCATGCATCGGTTGTAAAGCATTATTTTGGGGGAGGAAGTTTTCCAATCGGAGGGTCATCTCAGATTGTAGACACCATAGACCCGGTCATTGAAGCGGCAAAAGGAACCATCTTGATCAATGCTGAAGTGGATGAAATCATCCTCGACAAGCAACGTGCTATTGGGGTGAAAATGAGTGATGGAAAATCATTTTATGCACCGATAATCATAAGCGGAGCAGGAATCATGAACACCTATAAAAAGATGATTCCCAAAGATCATAAAATCCATAAGGAATTTTCAGAGCAGTTGACCAAAGTAAAACCTTCTGTAGCACACGGATGTTTGTATATCGGATTGAATGGGACTCCAGAAGAACTGAAACTGCCAAAGAAAAATTTATGGATTTATCCAGAAGACTTAGATCACGATGGCTGTGTGGATCGTTTTCTAAAAGATCACGAGCAGGCCTTTCCCGTAGTCTATGTATCTTTTCCGTCAGCAAAAGATCCCAGCTGGTCTGAACGTTATCCCAACAAAAGTACGATTGACATCATTACCCTACTACCCTATGAAAGTTTTCATCAATGGGATGCAACACGCTGGATGAAAAGAGGCGAGACTTATGAAGCCTATAAAGAACGTTTTTCGCAGCGTTTACTAAACCACTTATTTGAGCATTTTCCGCACCTAAAAGATTCAATCGATTGTTATGAATTATCTACTCCCCTTACGACAAAACACTTTGTCAATTATGAACACGGTGAGCTCTACGGGTTGGAGCACACCCCTGAACGGTATAAGCAAAAATTCCTGAATCCAAGAACACCTATTAAAGGGTTGTTTTTAACAGGTCAAGACATTGTAACTGCAGGAGTTGGAGGAGCACTTTTTTCTGGTTTTATAACAACAACAGCTATTACGGGTAAAAATTTATGGAAAAAAATATACGCCTAACTACCTAGTTTTTTTAGTTGTAATCAGCAGTCCAATTTATTTTTAATTGCCTAGTGCAATTTAAAAAATGTATCTTGTGATATAATCATTAATATTTTATATGAAAAACTTAGTAAAACTACTTGTTGTATCACTTATGTTAAGTGCATGCACAACACAGAACACAGAAGCTGCAAAAGAGCGTATGATTGGGTTTCATCCGAATCCAGAAATCCAAGAATTACAATGGCATTTGGGGACTCAAAAAGCTATTGATCGTGTAATTGCTTTAGACAAAGAGTGGTCTTCAAGAAACTTTGAGGGAATGAGAGAATTTTTTGTTGATTCGGTTCAAGTTACTGACCCCACAGGAAAAACAATAAATAATTTTGAAGAGTTCAAAGCTGGTTTAGAAGCCGAAGACCCTACAATAAGCTGGACTTTTCAGTACGCATATTCTGTAGACATCGATCCATCTCAAGGTGGTGAACATGTTCAAGCTGGATTTAAAGTTACCGTTCCAGGTGAAGAAGATGACGTTACAGAATATTATATCCATGAAAGTTACTTCATCAGGGATGAAAAAATTGTAACCCTAAGTCAATTCAAACAAGCGATCCAATAATCACAAAGCCCTAACTGGGTTTTAAAGATTAGCGAAAATTACAGCAAAAAAAAAGGTTCCTAAAGGGAACCTTTTTTTATTATCTGAATTGAGTAGTGAAAAATTCACAAACCCATTTGATTTCGTATTAAAAAATTAGCCAATCGCTTCTTGAACCTTATCTGCCGCTTCTTGAAAAGCAGTAGCAGAAAGTACATTCAAACCAGAGTTGTCAATTAATTCTTTTGCAATGTCTGCATTTGTACCTTGAAGACGAACAATAATCGGAACGTTTATGGCATCACCGAGATTTGTATATGCATCTACAATCCCTTGTGCTACTCGATCACAACGAACAATACCACCAAAAATATTAACTAAAATAGCTTTTACATTTGGATCTTTTAAGATCAAACGAAATGCGGTTTCTACACGAGCCGCATCAGCAGTTCCACCCACATCTAAAAAGTTAGCTGGATCTCCACCTGCCTGCTTAATTAAGTCCATAGTTGCCATTGCCAAACCGGCTCCGTTTACCATACAACCAACATTACCATCCAAATCAACATAATTCAATCCAACTTCTCCTGCTTCAACTTCAATAGCGTTTTCTTCACGGATATCGCGAAGTGCTAAATAATCTTTGTGGCGAAACAAGGCATTATCATCTAACGATACTTTGGCGTCAACAGCTAAAATACGGTCATCAGATGTTTTAAGTACAGGGTTTATTTCAAATAAAGAAGAATCTGATTTATCGTAAGCAGCATACAATGCAGTAATAAACTTGGTCATCTCCTTAAACGCTTGACCACTCAAACCTAAATTAAAAGCAACTTTACGTGCTTGAAAAGGGAGCATTCCAGTAGCAGGATCAATTTCTTCAGTAAAAATTAAGTGGGGGGTTTCTTCGGCTACAGTTTCAATATCCATACCACCTTCTGTAGAATACATGATCATGTTTCTCCCGGTTGCACGATTCAATAAAACTGAAACATAGAATTCACTGGTTTCTGAAGCTCCAGGATAATACACATCTTCACAGACCAATACCTGGTGCACCGGCTTCCCTTGCGGGGGAGTTTGAGGCGTAATGAGTTGCATACCGATAATCTGATCTGCTATAGTAGAAACTTCATCAAGGTTTTTTGCAAGTTTTACACCGCCACCTTTTCCACGACCACCTGCATGAATCTGTGCTTTGATTACATGCCATCCCGCACCCGTTTCTTTGGTTAGTGTTTCTGCCGCTTTAACAGCCTCTTCAGCCGTTTGTGCAACAATACCACGTTGTATTGCTACACCGAAACTTGCTAAGATCTCTTTCCCTTGATATTCGTGTAAATTCATTCGTTTAAAATTTAATTGAACAAAAATAAAGAAGTTAAATCAATTAAAATCAATCCACAGGAAAAGTATTTTGTTTTATTTAAAACATTATTTTATATTTTTAATATATTCTTGTAAAGCCCTTTCACAGTAGGAAATTGTTTTTACTTTTGTAGTAAAGATTACAAAATGAATTACGCAGAATTAGGTTCAGTTGCAAAAGAATTTGGAGGTCCACTTTATGTTTATGATGCAGAAAAAATAAAGTTTCAGTACGACCGCTTGAGCAATGCCTTTAGTGGGGTGAAGAATCTTAAATTGAACTATGCTACCAAAGCGCTTTCCAATGTTTCCATTTTAAAATACATCCAAAGCCTTGGTGCCGGTCTAGATACCGTATCCATTCAGGAGGTACGTCTTGGTCTGGCAGCTGGTTTTGAACCGAGCTCCATCATTTTTACTCCCAACGGAGTTTCGTTATCTGAAATTGAAGAAGTTGCAAAACTCGGAGCACAAATTAATATTGACAACCTTTCTATTTTAGAGCAATTCGGCAGTAAATATCCGACAGTACCTGTTTGTATTCGAATCAACCCACACGTGATGGCTGGTGGAAATTCTAATATTTCTGTGGGTCATATCGATTCTAAATTTGGAATTTCAATTCACCAAATACCCCATTTAATTCGAATTACCGAAAATACCCGAATGAACATCAATGGAATTCACATGCACACAGGAAGTGATATTCTAGACATCGATGTTTTTCTTCATGCATCCGAGATTTTATTCGAAACCGCTAAAAACTTTAAGGATCTGAGTTTTATTGACTTTGGATCAGGCTTTAAAGTGCCCTACAAAATTGGCGATATAGAAACCAATATTGAAGAATTAGGAGAACGCTTGACCGAAAAATTCAATGACTTTTGTACAGAATATGGGAGAGAGTTGACCCTAGCCTTTGAGCCGGGTAAATTTTTAGTCAGTGAAGCGGGTTATTTTATATCCAAAGTAAACGTAGTCAAACAAACAACCTCAACCGTTTTTGCACAAATCGATAGTGGTTTCAACCACCTTATTCGACCCATGTTTTACGGTTCTCACCATGAGATAGAAAACATATCAAACCCAGAAGGAAGGGAGCGTTTTTATTCTGTTGTAGGATATATTTGTGAAACAGACACCTTTGGGAGTAACCGCAAAATATCCGAAATAAACGAAGGGGATTTCCTAGTCTTCCGAAATGCAGGTGCGTACTGCCAAACCATGGCTAGTAATTATAATTCCAGATTTCGACCAGCAGAAGTATTATGGATCAATAAAAAAGCACATCTGATCCGCAAGGAAGAAACCTTTGAAGACATATTGCACAACCAAGTGGTTTTGGATTTTGATACGGTTGCTCAAAAAGAAACCGCTAAGGCTTAAGAAATAACACCCGAACCCAGAAGTTCTTCTCCTGCATACCACGCCACAAACTGCCCTTCACTAATTGCAGTTTGAGGGCTGTCAAACAGTACAAACAAACCTTCTTTTTCACAGTATAAGGTTGCTTTTTCTAAAGGTTGGCGGTACCGAATTCGAGCCTGAACCGCTAAGGTTTCACCCCAAGTGATTTTTAGATCATCTCGTACCCAATGTACTTCATCTTGTGTAACGAGTAGGCCACGTCGCAATAAGCCTGGATGCTGCTTGCCTTGACCTGTATAGACGACGTTTTCCTCCACATCAGTGTCGATAATAAACAAGGGTTCTGGAGTACCTCCCACTCCCAAACCTTTGCGTTGCCCCTTTGTAAAAAAGTGAGCACCTTGATGGCTACCTACACGCTTTCCATCGGAAACCTGGTAGCTTCTTTTGGTACTGTGATAGCGCAACAGTTCTTTTTGTGTTGCAAAGGTTTCTTGCGTTTCATTATAGACTTCGTTTGATTCCGAAATCTCTATGATGTCTCCTTGTTGAGCTGAAAGTTTTTGCTGTAAAAAGTCTGGCAAACTTACTTTTCCTATAAAACACAGACCTTGAGAATCTTTTTTGTCGGCGGTTATCAAATCTTGTGCAGCGGCAATTTCTCTAACTTCTGTCTTTTGTAATTCACCTATTGGAAATAAAACCTTAGATAATTGTTCCTGGGTCAATTGACACAAAAAATACGATTGATCTTTATTGGCATCGGCACCACTCAATAAACGGTGAACAGATTTACCCTCAGCATTCACTTGTATATCAGTTCGGCAATAGTGGCCCGTTGCGACATAATCAGCACCCAGTGAAAGGGCAATGTCCATAAAAACATCGAACTTAATTTCACGATTACACAAGACATCTGGATTGGGGGTGCGCCCTTTTTGATATTCGGCAAACATATAGTCTACAATACGATCCTTGTACTCGACGCTCAAGTCTACAGTTTGAAAAGGAATACCAAGCTTTTCAGCAACAATCATGGCATCATTACTATCTTCTAACCAAGGACATTCATTGGAAAGTGTAACGGTTTCATCGTGCCAATTTTTCATGAAAAGTGCGATCACATCATAGCCTTGCTCTTGGAGCAGGTATGCTGCAACGCTCGAATCGACACCTCCAGAGAGGCCAACAACGACTTTCTTTTTCATGAGACAAAGATAATAAATAGATGCTTGAAGTAAATATTCCTATGGAAGCCTAAAACTAGCGCTTTCTTTTAGCGTTTTTCTGCTGCTCAGCCTGCTCCATGGCTTGCTGTAGGCGAGCGGAAAAACCACTTTTCTTCTTGGGTTTTTTCTTATTTTCTTCCAGCTGAGTCAAAATCTTAGCATCGTCTACAATGAAGTGTTTAATAACGAGCATCAAGACAATGGTCAACACATTCGAAACGAAGTAATACAAACTCAAACCACTTGCATAGTTGTTGAAGAAAAACAACATCATCAAAGGCATGATGTACATGATCACTTTCATATTGGGTATACCCGGTTGCTGTGGAGCTGCTTGCTGTCCAGCAGTCATCATGGTATAGAAGAAAATTGCAATAGATGCCAGAATAGGAAATAAACTGACATGATCTCCATAAAAAGGAATGTTGAATCCTAATTCGTAAACAGAATCGTAAGAAGAAAGATCATCTGCCCATAAAAAGCTTTTTTCACGTAAAGCAAAGGCTACTGGGAAGAAACTGAAGAGCGCATAAAACACCGGAAGTTGAATCAAAGCGGGTAAACATCCCGACATGGGATTGGCTCCGGCTTTGGAATAGAGTGCCATGGTTTCTTGCTGCCGTTTTACAGAATCATCTTTATACTTAGCTGTTATTTCATCGACTTCAGGCTTTAAAACCTTCATCTTGATTTGTGAAACATATGATTTATAAGTCACCGGAGACATTACCAAACGCACTAAAATCGTCATTACAATAATAGCAATTCCGTAAGGCAAAAAGGAACTTAAGAAATTAAAGGTCGGTGTAAATATATATTTATTAATCCAACCAAAAATACCCCAACCAAAGTCAATAGAATCTTCTAAACCAAGATCATATTGTGCTAAAGTATCATATTCTGTAGGTCCAAAATACCATTTAAAATTCTGATTGATTTCTCCTTGAGACACAACTGGAATTTGTGTTTGATATACCTTGGTAAACTCTTGATCTACTATATCCGAATCCACTAAACTTTCGGAAGTAAAGTTTACCGTTTCAAATGCTTTAGATGGTATTAGAATTGAATTGAAAAAATGTTGCTTATACGAAATCCAGTGCACATCTTTATCTTCTTCCTCATCATCTGAAGCCCCTGATAAATAATCTATTTTGTCGTCTTCAAAACCATAGGTAAGCAAATGATATCGGTTCTCATACTCAATACTTCTCGAATTCCTAAAAGCCTTTAGATCCCAGCTAATTTGCTGTTGCTCTCTGGTATTGATCAATCGACCCATACCCTCGGAACGGATCGAAAAGTCAACCATATAGTCGTTGGCATTGATCTGATATTCAAAAACAATATACTGAGAAGTACTGACAGCTGCTGTAAGGGTTACCCTTTGGTTCCCATTGCGTTCTGTGATTTTAGGAGTGAAATAAAAATCTGTTGTATTTAAAATTCTTCCATCCGAAGTAGTAAAACTGTAATTGAAGTTTTGATTTTCCTTGATGAGGTATAAGGGTTCCTCTTTGTAATTATTAAACTCTTTGAGTCGTAAACTCGATATTTGAGCACCTTTGGGTGCAAAAGTGATGGCCAATTTTTCATTTTCGATACCTACTTCCTTACTAGAATTGTTTTGAAATAAATTAGCATACGAACCAAAACTAGCTTGTAGTTGTTGACTTTGCAGTGAGTCACTCATAACCACTGCGTTCGATGCATCCCCGGCCGCCGACTCCGATTGTGTTGCCGCGTTATTTGTTGCTTCCTCAACTGGAGGTTGGTTGTAAAGCATCCAAGTAAGAATGAGTGCAATAAGGAAAAATCCTACAAACTGCCAGGGGTCAAATTTTTTCTGTTCCATAATATTAGATAACTATTAAGTAGGTTATTTTGAGTGATTGTATTGTAAACTAGCTTGTATAAAATCGACAAATAAAGGATGTGGATTGAGTACCGTACTTTTATATTCAGGATGGTATTGAACTCCAACAAACCAGGGATGGCTTGGGTTTTCAACAACCTCAACTAAACCTGTTTTAGGATTAATTCCAGTAGCTTTTAATCCAGAAGCTTCTACTTCTTTTCTGTATTGATCATTGAATTCATAACGGTGACGGTGACGTTCCGAAATAGTGTTTTTACCGTAAGCTTTATGTGCCAGAGACCCTTCTAACAAATCGCAATCCCAAGCGCCTAACCTCATGGTTCCTCCCATATCGGTTATTGTTTTCTGATTTTCCATAATTGAAATTACTGGCTCTTTACAGTGCTCGTCCATTTCAATTGAATTGGCATCTTGAAGTCCCATAACGTTTCGGGCGTATTCAATAACCGCCATTTGCATTCCCAAACAAATTCCTAAAAATGGAATGTTGTTTTCACGGACATAACGAACAGCGTCAATCTTTCCCTCTGTACCTCTTCCTCCAAAACCTGGAGCAACAATTACACCGTCAAGATTTTTTAATTTTTCAGCTACATTATCCGCATTTAAAAATTCCGAATGTATCGATTCAACCATAACCTTAACTTCGTTGGCAGCACCAGAATGAATTAAGGATTCTAATATGGATTTATAGGAGTCTTGTAGTTCTACGTATTTTCCAATTAGACCAATTGTAATTTGCTCTTTCGGATTTTTATGTTTTCTTAAAAATTCTTTCCATTGATCTAAATTGCTTGTTCTGCTTTCTAGCTTCAACATATTCAAAACTACCTGATCTAAACCTTCATCCAACATCAACAAGGGAACATCATAAATAGTTTCAGCATCAATCGACTCGATAACAGCTTCTTGTTTTACATTGCAAAACAAGGCTAGCTTACGTTTAATGTCATCTGAGATTTTGTGTTCTGTTCTACACACAAGAACATTGGCTTTAACACCACTCTCCATTAGCGTTTTAACAGAATGCTGGGTGGGCTTGGTTTTTAATTCTCCAGCTGCAGAAAGGTATGGAATTAAGGTTAAATGAATGACCATTGCATTCTCATCTCCAAGTTCCCAAATCAATTGACGAACAGCTTCCACATAAGGAAGTGATTCTATATCCCCAACAGTACCTCCAATTTCTGTAATTACAATATCATAGTCACCCGACTCTCCCAAAAGACACATACGTTCTTTGATTTCGTTGGTGATATGGGGTACAACTTGTACCGTCTTTCCAAGGAAAACACCTTTGCGTTCTTTATCAATTACACTCTGATANACACGTCCCGTAGTAACATTGTTTGCTTGTGAAGTAGAAACGTTCAAGAAACGTTCATAATGCCCTAAATCCAGATCGGTTTCAGCACCGTCATCCGTTACAAAACACTCTCCGTGCTCATAGGGATTAAGCGTCCCTGGATCGACATTAATATAGGGGTCAAACTTCTGGATGGTTACACGGTACTTCTGTTCTTGAAGAAGCTTTGCTAAAGAAGCCGCAATGATTCCTTTTCCTAAGGAAGAAGTAACTCCTCCAGTGACAAATATATATTTGGTGTTTGACATCCGGTTATTCGTAGTATTGTTAGTTATTTACCGGGCTTAAAATTACAAAAACTATTGAAATAAATAGAGTTCTAAGCCTCATTTCTTAATTTCAAAGACTTCATAACCGCTATGTTCTAACAAGTAGAACGCACGATTTTGATAGCCAGTATTGAGGTTGGGTACATAATCAAAACGAGATTCGATGTATTCTGTCTCTCCAATATCATCCGAACTCAACTGTTTTTGATGCGCTAAACGCAAAATCACATCCATAGTCACATCATATCCTCTTAACGCTTCCCGTTTTGGCAAATCCCCAAATGAACTGACGTAGAGGGAATCAAATTGTTCTGAACGGTTACTGTCATCTGAATATGCTCCTGCTGTATAGGTGAACTTTAAATTCCCCAATTGTTTTTTAGATATATTGGAATCATCATAGGCATTCGATCTGAAGGTTGTAAACAATTGTACATCGCGCTCTTTGGAAACTTGTGAATTGAGTAAAGAGGTTACACTTGCGATAAGGCCTAAGTTCTGAGATTCAAAAACCACCTTATTGGATAAGGTATCGACTAATAAAGAATCTATCAGGTCGGGGACTACATACCCACCAGCCTCTGGACGCAAAATTTGAGCAAAAGGAAAACGGTTTTGCAATTGTTTTTCTACTTCCCTATTCAAGGTGTCGGTAATAAGCAATACATTCTGCGTAGAATCGAGAACGGTGCTTAAATAAGTGAACATCTTTTCTCTCAATAATTCTGGAGAAGTAACCGATTGGTATACATTGGGTCGACTGACCACTGGATTAGATGAAAGCGGGGCTACCATCGGGATCAAGCTTAGGCTGTCTTGTAAGGATAAAATATCAAAGTTTGAAGGAATCAAAGGCCCAATCAAAACGTCCGTTTTCGACCAATCCCTCTTTCTAAATTCCGTTTGCAAATACACCTTATCATTCTGGGTATCCAGTACATCCAGAACTACTTCTATTCCTAATTGACCGGCTTCTTTAACCGCCATAACAACACCCGAGTAAAAGTCTAAGGCTAGGGTGTGCAGGTTTCTTTTCTTTAAGAGCGTTTTGGTCTTTTCGATAGAATCAAATTCTATTTTATTTGTATTGAAAGGCAACAACAACCCTAAGCTTACTTTAGAATTGAATGGGATAGAGTCACGCAAATCATTCTTTTCAACCAAAAGATCATCCTCTATTTTGAGATCGCCCGATTGATCTAATGGAATTTTTAAAATCATTCCTTCTTGCAAACCGGATGATTGGAGGATGGGGTTTAGTAAAATTAAATCTGCCTGTGCAACCCCTAGTTTTTTTTCTAAACGATAAAAACCTTCTTTCGGTTTAACCGTATAATAGTTAAACTCTTTATCCAATTGCATGGTCTGAGCTTCCGTCCGTTTGGGCACTATAATTTCTTGTCCTATTTTTAAATCAGACACAATATCAGGGTTGTACTGTTCTAATTCCTGAATCGTGATACCGTATCGATAAGCCAAACGCCATTTGGTTTCTTTGGGCTGAACCAAATACATAGACAAGCTGTCGGGCAAACTTGCTTTGGTTATCGGTTTTGGCTTTTTATAAACTGGAATTTGAAGAATCATTCTTTTCTTTAAACCAATTTTTTTAATCAAAGGATTGTATTGTTCTATTTGTTCAATTTGAACATTATACTTCCGTGCCAACCCATACAGCGTTTCTTTCTTTTTCACTTTATGGCGTTCAAAAGAATCTGGTTTGACTTGAGCAGTCAAGGTCATGCCAAACAATATAAGAAGGGACAGTAAAAAATATTTAATACGCATATTCGAAGTTAAAAATTATTCCCATTCAATCGTTGCAGGTGGCTTGGAACTGATATCGTATACCACGCGATTTACCCCTTGCACTCTATTAATTATATCATTGGAAGTCTTCTGCAAAAATTCATAGGGCAAATCTACCCAGTCAGCAGTCATTCCATCGGTAGACGAAACAGCTCGTAGCGCAACACATTTTTCATAGGTTCGCTCATCACCCATCACCCCTACACTATTCACAGGAAGTAAAATAGCTCCAGCTTGCCAGACTTTGTCGTACAGTCCGTCCCGTTTTAAACCATTGATAAAAATAGCATCGACCTCTTGGAGCATGCTTACTTTTTCGGCTGTGATATCCCCTAAAATTCGAATTGCTAAACCCGGTCCAGGAAATGGGTGTCTTCCAATCAATTCTGGATCTATTCCCAAACTGATTCCAACGCGCCTTACTTCATCTTTGAAAAGCATACGCAATGGCTCTACAATTTTCAATTTCATATAATCCGGTAAGCCTCCTACATTGTGATGTGACTTAATTGTTGCGGAAGGTCCATTTACAGATATGGACTCAATTACATCGGGATATATTGTTCCTTGTGCCAACCAAGTGGCACCGTCGATCAATTTTGATTCGTCATCAAAAACATCAATAAAGGTGTTTCCAATGGCTTTTCGTTTGGCTTCAGGATCAGAAATTCCAGCTAATTTATCTAAGAAACGCTTCGAAGCATCAACCCCTTTTACGTTCAATCCCATGCCGTTATATTGCTCCAAGACACTAGAGAATTCATCTTTCCGAAGCAGCCCATTATTCACAAAAATACAGGTCAGTTGATCTCCAATTGCCTGATGCAATAAGATTGCAGCAACAGTAGAATCAACTCCTCCAGATAGACCTAAAATAACCTTCTCTGATCCAATTTGTTTGCGCAACGACTCTAAAGTCATTGAAACAAAAGAATCTGGAGTCCAGTCTTGTTTCACTCCAGCAATGTCGACTAAGAAATTAGAAAGCAATTGTTTTCCGTCGGTTGTGTGATAAACTTCTGGGTGAAATTGTATCGCATAAGTAGATTCGCCGGCTATTCGATAAGCGGCATTTTCAACATCGTAGGTACTCGCTAGTCGAACCCCGCCTGTTGGTAATTCTTTTATGGTGTCACTATGACTCATCCACACTTGACTTCCCGTTTCAATTGAATTGAAAAAAGCTTCNTCTGAAGCTACAAAAGACAAATTGGCGCGTCCGTACTCTCTTATATTGGAAGGACTAACTTTTCCTCCTGAAAAATGTGCTAAATATTGTGCTCCGTAACAAACTGAAAGTAAAGGTAGTTTCCCACGAATTCCAGACAAATCAGGATGGGGTGCATCTTCTGAACGAACGGAATAAGGAGACCCCGATAAAATGACCGCTTTGAACGGGCTTAAATCTTGTGGGGGATTGTTATACGGGTGTATTTCGCAATAGATAAACAACTCTCGGACACGACGTGCAATTAATTGAGTGTACTGCGATCCGAAGTCTAAAATGAGTACTTTTTCTTCCATACGCAAAAATACAATTTAATCTTCGGTCAGAAAAAACTCCAACGAAATTTTAGCAAAAAGAATTAGTCTAAAACAATCCAATCAAATTTCAAGGAAAGTGGATCAAGTTGCTTCGATAAAAGAGAAAGGATTTCGCTTCCATATGCTAAGTAAAACTCAGAAAAATTGACTGTTCGTTCTTGAAGTGATTCATTCGGAAAAAGAGCGTCATGCAAGAGGGTGAGACGCTGTACCTGATCGGCTAGTTTGCGTTTCTGAGCTTTCAATAAACGTTGTTCTAGGTTATCAATTCCTTTGAACTGTTTTACTTGCTGTGCTTTAACAGCTCCCTCAAAGGAAGCGTCTGTTTCTAAGATCAAACTTTCAAGATGAACAAATTGTTCTTCGAGCACTTTTTTAAAGGGCTGAAGATCGAGATCGATATTACTGATTTGACGTACTTTTTTATTAATTAAAGAAGAACGCNTTAAAAAAACATCTGCAGGAGTTAGTTGCAAACGTTCGATTTTGTCAGCTATTTTCCAAGGTACAAGCACGGCAGCATTTCGGTGCAACAATATTGGAAAAGGTGTCTTTTGAGATTCAAAATAAGCTTTCAATTCTAACCAATAAGCCAACTCTCCTCCACCTCCGATATAGCAGAGGTTGGGTAAAATTGTTTCTTGGTATAAAGGACGCATCAACACATTAGGAGAAAAGCGATCTGGAGTTTCTTGGAGTTCATGAAGCAATTCAGCTTTTGTCCAAGACAGGGTGTTATCTGCATCTGCAAATCCATTTGGTGTTCGTACCAAACGCAAGCGATTTGTNTCTGTAAGATAAAATAGATTGATTTCCCTCGGATTGACCTGAGGTACATATTCGGAATCATAATCCGACTGAAGTCTACTGATTGTTTTTTCCACTTCAATTTGGCAGCTACTCGAAAGTAATTCTTCTTTCATCTTAGGAGTAAAAACCTGCTTCAAAGGACGATCATCTCCATCGAGAATAACCAAACCTTCAGAATGAAATAGTTCATGTACTAGTTTACGAGTGGCTTCTGTAAGTGAGGAAGAAGACAGATAACTCTTCTTTATTAAATTTTTAATTTCTTGTGCAGAAGACGACGAACCCAATTCCTTATCGAACAAAGCAAACAGGGGTTCCAATCCATCTATAGAAAAGCGACCAACCGCTCCAGCTTTCTCACGATCCCATTTGAAGTTTTTTCGATTGAAGTTAAAAAATGAAATCTCATCAAAATCGTGGTCTTCTGTTGCCATCCAATAGACGGGTACAAAATCAAATTCAGGATGCGACTTTTTCAGTGTTTTACACAAATTAAG
>JGI20153J14295_10000474_pt1 | contig 33736 bp, 31 predicted proteins | sample COG_03_FD_14295 | JGI IMG/M metagenome (IMG submission 14295) | reverse complement strand
CCTTACTCATTACCGATTACATTTCAAGTTCAAGACTAAGGTTTTTTAACTGGTTATAATTTATAAATCCCGCTTCGGCGGGATTTTTTGGTATGTTTATTGTTGTATTTGGTTTTATAATCCCTTAAATACAACATTATGAAATTCTCTTCAGATCACTCTCAACCCCGTTTTCCGAAAAAAGCGCCTAAGTCAGACGTCAATAGAAATGGTTCTATTTATTTTGCCGTTGGCTTAGTAGTAATGCTCTTTGTGTCCAATCAACTGATCAATTACAAGACGTATGATAAATCAGCCATTAACATAGACGCTTTAAATCTTGATGATATAGATGAAATAATAATCCCCTTAGTGGATTTGAAATTGCCACCACCGCCACCGCCAGCAGTAGTACCTGATGATATTCAAGCTATAGATGATGATGAAAAGATTGAAGAAACTGTTATTGAACCCACTGAAATTAATCAAGAAGAAGAGATGGATATAGAAGATGTAGAGGTAGAAGAGGTTTATGAAGACGTAGAAGTCCCGTTTTCGGTGATTGAAAACGTTCCTGAATACCCTGGTTGTGAAAAAGGCTCGAATACAGAAAAAAGAAAATGTATGTCTGCAAAAATCGCAAAATTTGTACAACGAAAGTTTAATACAGATTTAGCAGGTGATTTAGGATTGTCTGGAAGACAACGAATCAGCGTAATTTTCAAAATTGATAAAAAAGGAAATGTTGTTGGCGTACGATCAAGAGCACCACACCCACGTTTAGAAAAAGAAGCGGCACGTGTTATTAATATGTTGCCCAAAATGAAACCAGGACGCCAGCGTGGAAAAGCGGTGATTGTTCCTTACTCATTACCGATTACATTTCAAGTTCAAGACTAAGGTTTTTTAACTGGTTATAATTTATAAATCCCGCTTCGGCGGGATTTTTTGGTAGCTCTGTTTTAGATACAAATACTTCTTTTCATAATCAATGACCGCACATCCTTTTTTAAGAATATCCGCGCCAATGATCCCATCAACGGGGGCTGTAGCTATAGAGTCAAACGCATTGTTCACATAGCTTAGATCAATTAATGCTATTGGAAAATGACTTTTCATCCAGCCGCCAATCTTAATCGTGTTGTTTTTGGAGAGAAGCGTATCAATCTTATCGGGGCCTGCTCCGCTTGCTTTAACGATTGAGGGCTCTGAACGCAGCTTAAAACGCTCCTCCAGTTTGATGTCTATAAAGGTCGTGGAAGCACCAGTGTCCAAAATAAACAACCCCTTTACGCCATTAACATTTAAAAGTATCTTAAAATGATTAGAGGCAATAAGGTGCATCTTTATCTTGAAATAAGATTTATGTTTAAGAAATTCGGACAACGAAACTGGAGGTGTTTTCAAAGTAAAATATTTTTAACAAAGATACTACTCAAAATCTTACTTTTGCAATATGATAATCACAGATACACATACCCACCTCTATAGCGAAGCATTTGATGACGATCGAACCGAAGTCATAGAACGTGCACTCGCAGCAGGAGTGACACGGTTTTTTATTCCAGCAATCGATTCAACGTATACAAAAGCAATGTATGCGCTAGAAAACAGCTATCCTAATAATATGTTTTTGATGATGGGGCTACACCCTACACATGTTAAAGATAACTACTTGGAAGAGCTTTCACATATTAAAGACCAATTAAAGTCTCGAAAATTTGTGGCTATCGGCGAAATTGGGATTGACCTTTACTGGGATAAAAGTACTTTACAGCTTCAGCAACAGCTGTTCAGAACTCAAATTCAATTGGCCAAGCAGTATAAATTACCCATTGTGATTCATTGTCGAGACGCCTTTGATGAGGTGTTTGAAATTTTAGAAGAAGAGAAAGGGCCCAATTTGTTTGGAATCTTTCATTGCTTTACGGGAAGTTTAGAGCAAGCTAAACAAGCTATATCATACAATATGAAACTTGGTATCGGTGGTGTTGTCACATTTAAAAACGGAAAAATTGATCAATTTTTAAATCAAATTGACCTCAAGCATATTGTTTTAGAAACCGATGCACCCTATTTGTCACCAGTACCCTACAGAGGCAAGCGTAATGAAAGCAGCTATGTATTAAATGTTTTGGAAAAATTATCTGATATTTATGGGGTCTCAAATGACTATATTGCTGAGGTTACGACTCAGAATTCAAAAACTGTTTTTAAATTTTAAACCTATGAAACCCCAAATTCTATTAATATATACTGGCGGTACTATTGGGATGATGAAAGATCCAATTACGGGGACCTTACAAGCCTTTGATTTTGCAGCACTATTAGATAAAATCCCCGAACTAAATTTATTAGACTGTGCTATCGATACGGTGTCCTTTGAAACACCAATCGATTCCTCCAATATGAACCCTTCGCATTGGATTGCCATTGCGACGCTTATTGAAGACAATTACAAAACACATGATGGTTTTGTTGTGTTACACGGTAGTGATACGATGAGTTATTCCGCATCGGCGCTTAGTTTTATGCTAGAGAACCTCTCTAAACCCGTTATTTTTACAGGATCTCAACTTCCTATCGGCGATTTAAGAACAGATGCTAAAGAAAATCTAATCACCTCTATTCAAATAGCGTCACTTCGAAATAATAATTCAGCTGTTGTAAAAGAAGTAGGGTTGTATTTTGAGTATAAATTATATAGAGGAAATCGAACCACTAAAATTAATGCAGAACATTTTGAGGCATTTGCGTCCTTAAACTTTCCAGCGCTTTTGACTTCTGGAGTTCATTTAAAGGTTAACCATGAGTTATTACTTAAAAATTATTCGCAAGCTCCACTCGTTGTTCATAAAAAAATGGACGCAAGTATTGTTTTGATAAAGCTGTTTCCGGGGATTACACCTATTATATTAAAGTCAATATTAGAAATTCCAAATCTTAAAGCGGTCGTAATAGAAACTTATGGAAGCGGGAATGCCACCACCGAAGATTGGTTTTTGGAAGGGATTAGAGCGGCAATAGACAACGGTCTCTATATAATTAATGTGACCCAATGTGCGGGTGGCAGTGTTGATATGCGTAAATATCAGACCGGAAAATTACTTGAGAAGATGGAGGTTATATCAGGGAAAGATATAACTACTGAGTCAGCAATCACAAAATTAATGTATATGTTAGGGCTTCAAATACCACAAAACATGTTCAAAACTGTTTTTGAAACAGCCCTTCGTGGTGAAATATCGTAAAATTAAGGCTCAAAAATTTTAGCAATCAAACTATTTTTTCTTTATTTGGCAAGCTAAAAAAGCAAAACTAGAGAGGTGGCCGAGTGGCTTAAGGCGCACGCTTGGAAAGCGTGTATACGGCAACGTATCGAGGGTTCGAATCCCTTCCTCTCTGCAATTACCTTTATATTAACGACTTATAGTTTTTCTAAAGCTCAAGAACGCCTTTCTTTTTAAGGAGATTATTTTTTTTAAATTAAAATTTATCGAGTTTTGTTGTTTTTATTTTTGTAATTACATTTTTTTTATATCTTTAACATCTTAACAAACATAATATCATTTTAATAAAAATTAAGAACATAAAACAATGAAAAGACTAATTCCAATCCTAGCTATCGCATTTATGACAGCATTCGGGTCTGTAAGGGCTACTTCTTACACGAACATGAGTATGAACACAATTATAACTACAATTGTTAACCCAGTTCAAGATGACGCAGCTTCGGCTGATGCAGAAGAAAACTTAGGGTTCCACCAAGAACTTAAAAAACGTTTTATTGAAGGAGGTCCTGGTTTTATGGGCATCGTATTATTATGTCTTATTTTAGGACTAGCCATTGCAATTGAAAGAATTATATTCTTAAACCTTTCAACGACCAACTCAAAAAAATTAATTGACGAAGTAGAAGGCGCATTAGCCTCCGGAGGTTTAGATGCTGCTAAGGAAGTTTGTAGAAACACAAAAGGGCCTATCGCATCTATCTTTTATCAAGGTTTAGATCGTGCTAACGAAGATTTAGACTCCGCTGAAAAAGCAGTAGTTGCTTATGGTGGTGTTCAAATGGGACAGCTAGAGAAAAACGTATCTTGGATCTCTTTATTTATTGCTCTAGCACCAATGTTAGGGTTTATGGGAACTGTAATCGGAATGATTCAAGCTTTTGATAAAATTGAAGCTGCAGGAGATATGCAACCATCACTTGTTGCTGGTGGTATTAAAGTAGCACTTCTAACGACTGTATTTGGTCTGATTGTTGCTATTATCTTACAAGTCTTCTATAATTACATTATCTCTAAAATTGATAGCATTGTAAACGACATGGAAGATTCCTCTATATCTTTAATGGATATATTGGTTAAAAACAAAAAATAATAACACCACAATACTAAATCAAATAATTATGGATTTACAAAAATTATTGAAGATTGTAGCTATTGTCATCGGTGTGATTTCAATCTTTTTCCTTGGAAGTATTATATCTACAGGGGATGAAGCTATTAAAGCGGGCGAAGCAAGTGGTACAATAGATGTCTTTATGAATGTATCTTATGTCATTCTAGCGATTGCTGTACTTATTGTATTAGTTTTTTCAGTACTTAACTTAGTTTCCAATACTGCAGGGCTGAAAAACACACTTATGGGTGTTGGCGCATTTGTGGTCTTAACCTTACTATGTTACTTTGGATTTGCTAACGGCGTAGAAACGACACTTAAAGACGGTGATATACTATCGGAGAGTGGTTCTAGACTCGTAGGAGCAGGCTTATATTTATTCTATTTCTTAGCAGTTATTGCTGGTGGAATAATGTTGGGCTTTGGAATTAAAAAAATGGTAAAATAATATGGCAAAGCGATCCGCACCAGAAGTGAATGCCGGCTCAATGGCCGACATTGCCTTCTTACTGTTAATATTTTTCTTGGTAACCACCACCATAGAAAAGGATTCTGGTATCAACCGGAAACTCCCTCCTATAGAAGATTCTGAAGAAGACGTTATAATCAAACAGAAAAATATTTTCACAGTATTGTTGAATGGTAAAGATCAATTGCTTGTGGAAGATGAGTTGATGGAACTCAAAGATTTGAGAGCTGCGGCTGTTGAGTTTTTAGATAATAATGGAGATCAATCTTGTACCTATTGTAAAGGTGCAAAAGACATTTCATCATCAGATAATCCAGATAAAGCAATTATATCTTTAAAGAACGAACGTGAAACATCCTATGCTGCTTACATATCAGTTCAAAATGAGTTGGTAGCAGCCTATAATGTACTTCGAAACAAGAGAGCACTTGAACTAGGGTCCCAAGAAGGATTCTTAGATATGAATTTTGTACAAATGCAAAAGAATTATAAAGACGCCCGTTTTGTAGGTAACAAAACAAGGTTAAAAGAAGTGATTGCTCAGATAAAAGTAGAATATCCACAGAAACTTTCTGAAGTACAGTAGTTTAATTTAAAAGAACACAAACAAAATGTCAAAATTTAAAAAGAAAACTGACGGAGGCATACCAGCGATTTCCACGGCTTCGCTTCCAGATATTGTATTTATGTTGCTATTCTTTTTTATGGTAGCGACTGTGATGCGTGAAAATTCACTCAAAATAAAAAATGCACTTCCTGTTGCAAACCAAGTAGAAAAACTGGATAAGAAAAACCCAGTAAGTTATATCTACATGGGCAAGCCAAGTGCTGGCTATGAAAAGTTTGGAACAGAATCAAGAATTCAATTGAATGATCAATTTGCAGAACTCTCAGAAGTTGGTGCGTTTATCAGTGCAGAAAGAGCTGCTTTAAGAGAGGAATTAGTGCCTTTTCTTACCGTTGCCCTAAAGGTTGATAAAGAAGCCAATATGGGGATTGTAGGTGATGTGAAGCAAGAACTCAGAAAAGTCAATGCCCTCAAAATTAACTACACTACGGGTGTTGGGGATGCAATGACCAATATGAATTAATATCATAGTATAAAATAATTAAAAAGGCATTCTACTTAGAATGCCTTTTTTTATTTAATTTAGTGCCGTAATACACAGATAGTCACTATGAAGTCTCTACTATTTTTATTTCTTTTTTGGAACTGCTTTATGGGCGTATTCGCGCAATCTAATGCGACCATCGCATTGGATAGCTTGTATAGAGAAGACCAAATCTACATTGGAGTCACCTATAATGCACTCATCAATTTGCCAAAGGGCGTTTCTCAAAACAGTTTTTCAACTGGGCTGCATCTTGGGGTAATTAGAGATTTCCCTATTAACAAGCGTCGTAATGTTGCCATTGGCTTAGGGCTGGGCTACTCCATCAATCTATTTAATCAAAACATTAAAATTAGTACTACAGCGCCAGTAACTTATACGATCTTAGAAGATATAAATTATTCCAAAAATAACTTTTCTCAACATCTGTTTGAAGTACCATTAGAAATTCGTTGGCGGACATCTAATTCAGAAACCTATAAGTTTTGGCGTATATACACAGGAGTGAAATTAGGTTATCAAATCGCATCAAAGTCTGTTTATGAAGACGATATAGGACGAGAAACACAGCGAAATCTTGAAGGGTTGAACCCATGGCAATACGGATTAACGATGAGTATTGGATATAATACTTGGAATGGGTATGTGTACTATGGCTTAAACCCAATCTTTGATTCAATTTCTTCCACAAACCTTCAATCAATTGATATGACTGCTTTGAAAATTGGTCTTATTTTCTATATTTTATAGCCAATATTGCACTAGTAAAAGTTGAGGAATCACCCCAACAATAAGCCCAATCACTAATTCTTTGACAGTATGTGCCTTTAGGTGCAGCCGAGAACTAGCCATCGCACCCATAATAATTATAAAGAGCGCAAAAGTACTAATATAAGATAGACCATAGTGAATATCAATAAGCACCATAAAAAAGAAGGCAGCTCCCGTACTCATCATATGAATACTCGTTTTGAATTTTAAAAACGCCAAAATTAAGCCGATTAAAGCCGTGATCATAATCCCTAAAAACAAATAATGCAATTCTGCGTTTATAGACTTTGGTAAAATCCTAAAGCTTAAAGTCCCAATAATTATACTATTAAGAAGCAAAGGCCAAACGCGTTCTCTTGATGTCTTCAAGTGAATTGTATGTACAACATTCATTCTTTTTAAAAAATAATATAATAGGAGTGGGAGTACAACGCTCCAAAAAATAATTGAAACTAACCAAAAACGGATATTACCTGCCGAGTATTGGATTGGTGTTACTGAGAAATAGTAGACAGCACCCAACCATGGCATCAATAACGGGTGTAGAATATAAGAAATACTTTTCAAAAAGGTTGTTAACATAGGTAGGGTTATCTCGCGTAATATTACTAAAAAATATAGTATTTACGTGAATTGTGAAGTGAAAATCAAACTATATTTTGATGAATAGCATCAAAATGGAAAATGACCTGTCTTAATCGGTGGCTTTTTGTTAAAATTTCTTAATTTTGCGACCTTAATAGCAATGAAAAATGAGCACGACATTTCCTGATTATAAAGGACTTAACTTACCAAATATAGCAGACGAAATGCTGCAATTTTGGGAAGACCATGATATTTTTGATAAAAGTATCAGTACACGAAACGGGAAAACACCCTATGTATTTTATGAAGGACCTCCTTCTGCTAATGGATTGCCAGGTGTTCATCATGTGTTGGCACGTGCTATAAAAGATATTTTCCCCCGATACAAAACCATGAAAGGCTTTCAAGTAAAGCGGAAAGCAGGTTGGGATACACACGGACTTCCTATCGAATTGGGTGTAGAAAAAGAACTAGGAATTACCAAAGAAGACATTGGAAAAACCATTTCTGTAGAAGATTATAACACCGCCTGTCGAACCGCAGTGATGCGCTATACAGATATTTGGAATGATTTGACACAAAAAATGGGATACTGGGTTAATATGGACGACCCCTATGTTACTTACGACCCAAAATACATGGAAAGTGTATGGTGGTTGCTAAAGCAAATTTACAATAAGAACCTAATTTATAAAGGATACACAATCCAACCCTACTCACCAAAAGCGGGTACAGGATTAAGTTCTCATGAACTAAATCAACCGGGTACTTATCAAGACGTTACAGATACAACTATTGTAGCACAGTTTAAAGCAACTGCTGAATCACTCCCTGATTTTCTGCAAAACGAAGGGCCAATTTTGTTTTTAGCATGGACCACAACGCCTTGGACCTTACCGAGTAATACAGCGTTAACCGTTGGTCCAAAAATAGAATATGTGCTTGTAAAAACCTATAACCAATATACGTTTGAAGCTGCGAATGTCGTCGTTGCAAAGGCATTAGTAGGAAAGCAGTTTAGCGGAAAATTTAAAGAAGTAGACAGTTTTGAAGGGTTGGAAGGCTATGAGTCTTCAAACAAAACCATCCCATTTTATGTGGTCAAATCATTTATAGGAAAAGATCTTGTAGGGATTTCTTATGAGCAATTGTTAGCGTATGCGTTGCCACACGACAACCCACAAGATGCGTTTAGAATTATTTCAGGAGATTTTGTAACCATTGAAGATGGAACAGGTATTGTACACACGGCTCCAACGTTTGGAGCGGATGATGCTATTGTCGCAAAGCAAGCCAGTCCAGAAATCCCGCCCTTATTGGTGAAAGATGCAGACGATAACTTGGTACCACTTGTAGATTTACAAGGTCGTTTCAGACCGGAAGTTGCAGAATTTGCAGGACGTTTTGTGAAAAATGAATACTATCCAGAAGGCGAAGCACCTGATAAATCGGTGGATGTAGAATTGGCTATCAAATTAAAAATAGAAAACAAAGCATTTAAAGTTGAAAAATATAAACACAGTTATCCAAATTGCTGGAGAACAGATAAACCTATTTTATATTACCCATTAGACTCTTGGTTTATAAAAGTAACTGATGTTAAGGAGCGCATGTTCGACCTAAATAAAACGATCAATTGGAAACCCAAAAGTACGGGCGAAGGCCGTTTTGGAAACTGGCTAGCAAATGCAAATGATTGGAATTTATCACGTTCTCGCTATTGGGGTATTCCGCTTCCAATATGGAGAACTGAAGATGGTAAAGAAGAAATTTGTATCGGTTCTGTAGAAGAGTTGAAAACTGAAATGCAAAAAGCAGTGCAAGCAGGTGTTTTAGAACAGGCTATTTTTGAGGATTTTATTGTAGGTGATTACTCGCTAGAAAACTATGCCAAAATTGATTTACATAAAAACATTGTCGATACTATTATATTAGTGTCTCCATCAGGAAAACCGATGCATCGCGAAAGTGATTTAATTGATGTATGGTTTGATTCAGGAAGTATGCCCTATGCGCAGTGGCATTATCCTTTTGAAAACAAAGATCTTATTGATGAAAACAAAGCCTTTCCAGCAGATTTTATTGCGGAAGGTGTTGATCAAACACGCGGGTGGTTTTATACGCTTCATGCAATTGCTACCATGGTTTTTGATTCTGTAGCCTATAAAAACGTCGTTTCAAATGGGCTCGTCTTAGACAAAAATGGACAGAAAATGTCTAAACGTTTGGGCAATGCAACGGATCCTTTCGAAACCTTATCAACCTATGGTGCAGATGCTACCCGTTGGTATATGATTAGTAATGCGAATCCGTGGGATAATTTAAAATTTGATTCAGAAGGTATTGAAGAAGTAAAACGAAAGTTTTTTGGAACGTTATATAATACCTATTCCTTTTTTACACTCTATGCAAATATTGATAAATTTAGCTACGCAGAGACCGAAGTTTCAAGTTTAGAACGGCCTGAAATTGACCGTTGGATTTTATCAGAATTAAATTCGCTAATTGAAAAAGTGGATGCCTATTATGCAGACTATGAACCAACAAAAGCAGCACGAGTCATTTCAGAATTTACTCAAGAATATTTGAGCAACTGGTATGTTCGTTTAAGCAGAAGACGTTTTTGGAAAGGGGCCTATGAAACGGATAAAATATCCGCCTATCAGACGCTATATACTTGTATGCTCACCATTGCAAAATTGGGAGCGCCGATCGCACCATTTTTCATGGATCGCTTGTATTTAGATCTTAATTCTGTGACCAACAAAGAAACGTTTGAAAGTGTCCATCTAGCAGATTTTCCAATTGCAGACACGACGCTTATAGATAAAAGTTTAGAACGGAAAATGGAGCAAGCACAAACTATTTCATCTCTAGTATTGTCTTTACGAGCTAAAGAAAAAATCAAAGTTCGTCAGCCGTTACAAAAGATAATGATTCCAGTGAATTCTACGACTCAAAAGGAAGAAATTTTAGCGATTGCTGACCTAGTGAAACACGAAGTTAATGTGAAAGAAGTAGAGCTATTAGAAGATGCATCCGATATTTTGGTGAAACAAATAAAGCCAAATTTCAAAGCCCTTGGACCTCGATTTGGAAAAGATATGAAAGCAATTGCAAATGCCATTCAAAGCTTGCAAGCAGCTGACATTAAGCAAATCGAAGAAAAAGGAGTTTTAGCTATTGAGATTTATGGAAAAAGCATTAATTTGGAGCCCAATGATGTAGAGATCACTTCTCAAGATATTGAAGGGTGGTTGGTAGCCAAACAGGGATCAATTACAGTCGCTTTAGATGTTACAATTTCAGAGCCTTTGAGAGATGAAGGAATTGCAAGAGAATTGGTCAACAGGATTCAAAATTTAAGAAAAGATTCTGGGCTTGAAGTTACGGATCGTATTGAGGTTTATTTACAGTCTGAAGTTGCTATTGAGAACGCTATAAAACAAAATTTAGAATATATTAAACTAGAAACATTAACGGAGTCGCTACATTTGGTAGCACAACTAGATAAAGGGATTGATGTATCTTTTGATGCGATCAACACCAAGTTGCACATCCAAAAATCCATATAATTATGTCCATTGAAAACACAAGTAGATACTCGGATAAACAATTAGAAGACTTTAAAACACTTATCCTCAATAAAATCGAGAAAGCGCAGCACGATTTGGAGCTTATTAAAAGTGCCTACATGAACGACTTAAACAATGGGACAGAAGATACTTCGCCTACATTTAAAGCGTTTGATGAAGGCAGCCAAGTAATGAGTAAAGAATCGAATTCCCAATTAGCCATTCGTCAAGAAAAATTTATTAGAGACCTTAAAAATGCCTTAATAAGAATTGAAAATAAGACCTATGGGATTTGTAGAGTTACTGGTAAGCTTATCAATGTAAAACGTTTAGAGTTGGTGCCGCACGCAACTCTCAGTATTGAAGCAAAGAATATGCAGCAATAAGATGTCTAAGAATAAGACAATTTTGCTTATTTCGATCATTCTTTTTATTGATCAAGCCTCAAAAATATATGTCAAAACACATTTTGAGCTAGGAGAAGAATTAAGAATTTTCGAGTGGTTTAGATTATTTTTTATCGAAAATGAAGGCATGGCATGGGGTGCTAAACTAAGCGATATTTCATCACATATTAACGATTCGAGCGCCAAATTGTTTTTAACTATTTTCAGAGTATTTGCAGTTTGTGGTATTGGGTATTGGTTGCATCAAAGCCTTCAAAAGGCTACTTCTAAAATTCTTATTGTTTCGCTAGCATTGGTTTTTTCGGGTGCGCTTGGAAACATCTTAGACTCTGTTTTTTATGGTATTATATTTGATGGGAGCTTGGGTCAAACATCGACTTTATTTGCTACAGAAGGCTATGCAAATGTGTTTCATGGGAATGTTGTTGATATGCTTTATTTCCCTCTATTTAAGGGCTATTTCCCGGAGTGGATTCCATTTATAGGTGGTAACTTTTTCTCCTTTTTTGATCCTGTTTTTAATGTCGCTGATATGGCGATTAGTACAGGTGTTGGATTGCTTTTAGTGTTTAATAAAAAAATATTCCCGAAGACTACAACGTCTTAAAAAGTATAAACCTTTTGTGGAGTAATACAATAATCTAAAGAGATATCATGAGATTCAATACCGTCTATAGTTGCTTCTGCTTCAAAAAATGACAGTCCAATTTTTATAGTATCGTTTGAGCAGTCTTTTAGAAACTCATCGTAAAAGCCTTTTCCGTAACCCACACGATTTCCATGCACATCAAAAGCTAAAAGCGGAATAAATATAACTTCTATTTGATCAGTAGTTATAGCGATGCCGTTTTCGGGTTCAGGAATATTCCATGAATTTATTTTAATACGCGTATTGTCTTGCAATAAAACATGAGATAGCGTCCGGGTTTCAAAGTTGCTTTTAGATAGCACAATGTGTTTGTCTTTCCCTAAAAGAATGGATAGTATAGGGTCTGTGATCACTTCTTTTAAGGACTCAATTGTTAGAAATACATGAAAAAAAGAACGGTCCCATATAGGAAGTTGGAGGGTTAAGTTTGCAATTTGAATACTAAAATCGGCGACTTGCTTAGTGCTTAGCGCATTGCGAAGTTTTTTATAATGGGTTCTTAATTGTTGTTTTTTCACCTTAGAATATTTGTTGAGCAAAAAATGAAAGCGTCATATAGATTCGTAATAGTAGTTTTTTTAGACTATAATACACGGCCTCTTTCAATGTAAGTAATGATTGATTTTGCTATGTTTTTACCTGATGCAATTTCAACACCCTCAAGTCCAGGTGTAGAATTGACCTCCATTACTAGAGGGCCACGATTTGATTGTAAAATATCAACGCCACAAATAGGGAGTTTTAGTTTCCGAGCAGCTTTTAGGGCAAGTCTGATTTCGTTGTCATCTAATTTATAGTGCTCGTAGGTTCCGCCTCTGTGTAAGTTTGATCTAAATTCACCTTCTTTTCCTTGGCGTTTCATAGCGCCAACAACGTGGCCGTCCACAATTAGTGCTCTTAAGTCGGCGCCTTTAGCTTCTGCAATGTATTCTTGAACCAGTGCCCTAGCTTCCAGTCCATTAAAAGCTTCTAGAACAGATTCGGCAGCATTTTCAGACTCAGCGAGGACCACACCAATTCCTTGGGTTCCTTCTAGTAATTTAATTACTACAGGGATGCCACCCACTTGAGCAATCACTTTAGCAGTATCTCTTGAATAATTTGTAAATACTGTTTTTGGCATATCTATGCCAGCTTTTGAAAGGTGTTGAAAACTTCTCAGCTTATCCCTAGACTTAATAATTGCGTCTGATGATACGGTTGAAAACACATTCATCATTTCAAATTGCCTGACTACAGCACACCCATAATAGGTCACAGAAGCACCAATACGAGGAATTATGGCATCTATATTATCTAAGTAAGTGTCCCTGTATAAAATAGTTGGTTTTTCTTTTTCAATGATTAAGTCGCATTCCAAAGGATCAATCACCTCTACTTGATGGTTTCTGAGGTGAGCTTCTTCAATAAGTCGCCGGGTTGAATACAGATTTATATTACGCGACAGTATTACAATATTCATAAATTTTACAGACTTAAACTATTGCAATATACTAAAAAAGCAATTTCAATTTTCACAATCGTTGGAATTAATATACCTTTGAATTAATGAGTAATTCAAACATTGAACTTCAATTACAAACCTTACCTAACACGCCTGGTGTCTATCAGTTTTATGACGCTTTAGGGGTGGTTATTTATGTAGGGAAAGCTAAAAATTTAAAAAATAGAGTACGCTCGTATTTTAATAAAGTTCATGACTATGGAAAAACAAATGTTCTTGTTAAGAAAATTGTAGAGATAAAACATATTGTTGTAGAGACAGAAACGGATGCATTGTTACTGGAAAACAATTTGATTAAAAAGTATCAACCTCGCTATAATGTTCTCTTAAAAGATGATAAATCGTACCCATGGATTTGCATTAAAAAAGAACCCTTTCCAAGAGTGTTTCAAACTCGGCGAATCATTAAAGATGGCTCAGAATATTTTGGGCCTTATACCAGTATAAAAACAGTCTACACACTGTTAGATCTTATTAAAGGATTGTTTCCACTTCGAACCTGCAAATTTGATTTGTCTAAAGACAAAATTTATAATCAAAAATATAAAGTCTGTTTAGAATATCATTTAGGCAATTGTAAAGGCGCTTGTGAAGCTAAAGAAAAGGAAGCCTCTTATTTAGAAAATATAGCCACGATTCGCGAAATTTTAAAAGGAAATTTTAAAAACTCAATTACTGTTTTTAAATCTCAAATGAAAACATATGCTGAAAACTTGGAGTTTGAGGCAGCACAAACTTTAAAAGAAAAACTTCAAGTATTAGAAAACTATCAAGCCAAATCAACTATTGTGAATCCAAAGATCAGTAATGTGGATGTATTTTCAATTGTAAGTGATGAAAGCTATGCGTATGTCAATTTTTTACAACTTTCTTACGGTGCCATCATTCGTTCACACACGATGGAGTTAAAGAAGAAACTACAAGAAAGTGACCAGGCTTTATTAGAACTTGCGATTACAGAAATGCGCCAGCGGTTTTCGTTAGAGTCTAAAGATATATATGTGCCTTTTGAAGTAAGCTTAGGGCCAGGGTTTAGACTTACAATCCCTAAAGTAGGCGATAAAAAACAGTTGATTGATTTGTCGCTCCGAAATGCTAAATACCAGCGTTTAGAGCAATTAAAACAGGTTAAAATAACCGACCCTGACCGTCATGTGGAGCGAATTATGGCTCAAATGAAATCAGATCTGAGACTGTCTGAGGCCCCCACGCATATTGAGTGTTTTGATAACTCAAATATACAGGGGACACATCCTGTTGCTGCTTGTGTTGTGTTTAAAAACGGTAAACCAAGTAAGAAAGAGTACCGACACTTTAACATCAAAACGGTCGAGGGACCTGATGATTATGCGTCAATGACAGAGGTAGTTTATCGACGCTACAAGCGCTTGCTAGATGAAAATCAGCCGTTGCCACATTTGATTATAATTGATGGTGGAAAAGGTCAATTATCTGCTGCGCTAAAAAGTTTAGATGACTTGGAGCTTCGTGGAAAAATTGCGATTATCGGAATTGCAAAACGTTTAGAAGAATTATTCTATCCAAATGATCCAATTCCCTTATATTTAGACAAAAAAAGCGAAACGCTCAAAATCATTCAGCAACTTCGAAACGAAGCACACCGGTTTGGCATTGAGCACCATCGAAATAAACGAAGTAAAACAGCTCTAAATTCGGAGTTGGAATCGATTGCAGGAATCGGTGAAAAAACGATTCTAGAATTATTAAAAAAATTTAAATCTGTCCAACGTATTTCATTTGCAGCATTAGATGAATTAGAACAAGTTGTTGGCGTATCTAAAGCTCAGATTATATATAATTATTATCAAAAAAAACCCCATGCGTAACCTTATAATTTTGCTTTTTGTATTCTTTTTTTCTTGGGGCTTTTCTCAGGAAAATGAGCCAGTAAACCCCAGAGTAGGCTTAGTGCTTAGTGGGGGTGGAGCCAAGGGCTTAGCGCATGTAGGCGTTCTAAAAATGTTAGATAGCTTAGGCGTTCGTGTAGATTATGTTGCGGGCACAAGTATGGGTGCGGTTGTAGGAGGTTTATATGCGTCAGGATATACGGGAAAACAATTAGATTCTATTATCAGATCAACCAAATTTGATCTACTGATCAGTGATGAAATCCCTAGAGAGTCTAAGACATTTTATGAACGTAAAAACGGAGAAAAATATGCACTATCGCTGCCTATGAGTGATTTTAAAATTCATTTGCCTTCTTCAATTTCGAGGGGTCAAAACGTATTTAATTTAGTTTCAAAACTAACATTGAGTGTTAGTGGCATAAATGAGTTTAGCAAATTACCAATACCGTTTTATTGTGTTGCGACTGATATGGCAACGGGAAATGAAGTGGTTTTAGAGCACGGAAATCTAGCGCAAGCAATAGCAGCAAGTAGTGCCTTACCAACTCTTTTTCAGCCAGTAATCTTGGATAATAAACTTCTAATGGACGGAGGGATCGTTAATAATTTTCCGGTAATGGATTTAGCATCCAAAGACATAGACATAATCATCGGAATCAGTGTACAAGATGATCTTCTAGAAATTAATGAATTGGAATCAGTCTCTAATATTTTGAATCAAATCAGCAACTTTAGAGCCGCTGAAGAAATGAGTGAAAAATCATCGCTAACAGATATTTTTATAAAACCAGATGTTGCAGACTATTCGATAGTTTCCTTTAAAGATGGTGTAAAAATCATAAATAAAGGTGAAGAAACTGCCTTACTATATCTAAAAGAACTAAAAGCGATAGCCAAGGCGCAAAATTTTACAAAAACAGAAGTCAATTTCCCCGATTTTAAAGAAATTAAAATCAATGATATTTCAATTTCTGGTCTCGATAAATATACATCCTCATATGTTAAAGGAAAACTGAGGTTTAGAACAGGTGAGACCATTAGTTTTAATGATTTTAGTAAAGGAGTTAACAATTTAGTAGCTACAAATAATTTTGATAGTTTTTTATATAAATTTTATCCATCAAATAACGGTTATGACTTAAGCGCTAAAGTTATAGAGGCAAAAAACACAACTTTTGTAAAGTTTGGTGTGCATTTCGATCAATTGTATAAAAGCGCTGCCCTTCTTAATTTTACTAAAAAACAATTGTTTCTTAAAAACGATGTATTATCGATAGATTTTATTCTAGGGGATAATATCCGCTATAATTTTGACTATTATATTGATAAGGGTTTTTATTGGAGCGTAGGACTTAACTCAAAGTATATCGGTTTCGATAGTGTTAACAGTCCAGCGGGCCTCATTACTGATGAGATTTACCCAGAAGTAGATAAGATTCGAATGAATTTCAGTGAATTTACGCATCAGTTTTTTATAGAATCCCTTATAAAAAAAGACATAGCACTAAAAATTGGAGTGGAATTAAAGAGTACGAAAATTACCACGAACGAAAATGCGTTTATGACTGCATTTGCAACTACAGAGTATACCTTTGAAGATAGCGATTTTTATAGTTTTTTTGGGGCTCTAAAGTATGACACCATAGATAATAAATTTTTTCCAACAAGCGGATTTCTTTTTGAAGGCGGTTTTCAATACTATTTTGCATCCTCTGATTTTAACAATAATTTCAACGGTTTTTCAATTTTTAAATCACAAATCTCAAAAGCATTTACAATTAGAGATATGCTTTCTATGAACATTGATTTGCAGGGAGGTTTTAAATTAGGAGATAGCAATACCAAGGCACTCAGTTTTGGCCTCGGAGGGTATGGCTCTAATTATTTTAATAACTATACTACATTTTATGGCTATGAATATTTTGCGCTTAGCGGAAATAGTTTTATGAAACTAACATCGACAGTTGACTATGAGTTTTCAAAAAATCATCATTTTATTTTTTCTGCTAATTTCGCGAATATTGCGGATGACATTTTTTTAAACAAAGAATGGTTAGAACTCCCGACATATAGTGGATATTCAATTGGATATGGTTTTGAGACACGTTTTGGACCTGTTGAATTAAAATATAACTGGACAGGAGACGTCAGTTATTCTGGTTTTATTGTGGGTGTAGGTTATTGGTTTTGAACATGAAAGTTACTAACATAACATTAGTTTAAAAAGTAAGAGATACAAAAAACAGATTCATTTTATAAATTGGAATAATAATTGCAAATTTGTAGTAGTATTTAGAATCATTTGAAATAATTAGTCATTCCATTGTGTCATGAAAAAAGTAGTATTAATTTTTATAGTGTTTGCGAGTTTCCAGTTTTTGGGGGCGCAAAACGCATCTTCTTTTCAAGATGGGGAATGGCTCAAATTTAAACTCAGTTATAGTAATTGGTTTAAGGCAGGCAACGCAACACTTCAAGTATCTGAAACTACATACAAAAACAAAGCAGTTTATAAAGTGATAGGTAAAGGCTGGACTACAGGCGCCATTAAATGGTTTTTCAATGTTGAGGATCATTATGAAAGTCATTTTGATAAACATACCGGCGCACCCTATAAGTTTGTTCGAGATATAAATGAAGGTGGCTATACCAAAAACAGAATTGTAGAATTTGACCACGTACAAAACAAAGCACTGATTAACGATCTGAAAGACAAAACAACCTCTACAATAGACATCGAACAAGACATACAAGACTTAGTATCAGCCTATTATTATCTTAGAAATAATTACAAAACGGAGACTATAAAACAAGGCGATGTTGTAGAATTAAATATATTTTTCGATGAAGAAACATTTCTATTTAAATTAAAATACCTAGGACGAGAAACCATTAGTACAGCGTTTGGAGACATAAAATGTATAAAGTTCAGACCCTACGTAATGGCTGGACGTGTTTTCAAAGAAGAAGAAAGTTTAACATTGTGGGTAACGGCAGATAAAAACAAAATACCAGTAAAAATTAAAGCAGATTTAAGAGTTGGTTCATTACGAGCCGATTTAGTAGCTCAAAAAGGACTCAAGTACCCTTTCGAAATTCAATTATAAAAAGTAATGACCAAAAAACCAACTACTGATAAATTATTAGACCTTTTAGATGATAAATACAATGCGATCCATCAAGATCGTGATGTGCACCTAGAGGGATTATTACATAGCAATTCTATAACTTACTGGGATTATATTCATACAGATGCCCTGTTGGGCTTACAGATTCAACGTACGGATCTTCCTGATGAAATGGTGTTTATCGCTTACCATCAGATCAATGAATTAATTTTTAAAATGATCCTTTGGGAAATTAAACAAGTATCAGAATCAAGCTCTTTGGAGGTTGATTTTTTTCAAGACAAACTCAGACGAATTAGCCGCTATTTTGATATGCTAACGACCTCTTTCAATATCATGCGAGAAGGGATGGATATAGCGCAATACAATAAATTTAGACATACATTGACGCCTGCTAGTGGGTTTCAAAGTGCGCAATTTCGTAAAATTGAATTTGCATCTACAGAGCTTGTTAACTTGATCGATTTACGGTTCCGTTCGAGTATTGATAGGAACACCCCATTTGAACATGCTTTTGAACATTTATATTGGCAAGCAGCTGGAAAAAACTATAAAACGGGTCAAAAATCAACCTTATTATCAAATTTTGAAAACCGTTATAAAGACGAATTCATCTCGTTTATGAAAGTATGTAATACCAAAAACATTTGGACTCGTTTCAAAGAATTATCTATTGAGGATCAACAAGATGAAAGCCTTAGGGCTGCGATGCGACATTATGACTATACGGTTAATGTCACTTGGGTGATGGCACATTACAATGCCGCAAAACACTATATTTTGGGAAAAGAAGGCGATGGCGCAGCAACTGGTGGAAGTGATTGGCAAAAATATATGCATCCAAAATACCAAAAAAGAATATTTTTTCCTGAACTTTGGAGCCAAGTAGAAAAAGATAATTGGGGACATGAAGTTGAGCATTAACAAAAAGTATTTTAACGTTAAATTTTTTATTTACGGCTTTGTAGTCATTAGTTTTTATAGCATCATAAAGAGCTGTTCAAAAGAAACTATTGAAGAAGTTAAAGCGGTCGTTGTAGTCGAAAAAGATAATTTTAAGTTCGGTTACAACCTGAATAACTATGAGGTGGTTAATGATACCGTTAGAAGCGGTGACAGCTTTGGTGTTTTGCTAGAGAAGCATCACTTATTTTATCCACAAATACATCATATTGCTGAAAAAACTAAAGAAGTTTTTGACGTTCGCCAATTAAGAATTGGAAAGCCATACACTGTTATGTATGCTAAAGAGGATGCACAAAAGCCTTTGGTTTTTGTATATCAACCAAATAAAATCGAATACATCGTAGTTGAATTTTGCGATTCAATTATTGCTTACATAGAAAGAAAGCCTGTTAAGATTGTTGAAATGGAAACCTTTGGTGTTATTCAGAGCACACTTTCTGAAACAATGGAAGATCAAGGATTGCCTACTCAATTGATTTATGATATGTCTGATGATATTTATGCTTGGACCATTGATTTCTCGAGACTTCAAAAAGGTGATAATTTTAAAGTGATATACAACAAACGTTTTGTGGACGACTCTGTATATGCAGGAATTGAAAGTATAAAGGCTGCCTTTTTTGAACATAAAGGCGAGGCGTTCTATGCTTTTAACTATATGAATAAAGAGTCCAAAAACAACACGGATTACTATGATGAAAACGCGAAAAGCCTTCGGAAGGCCTTTTTGAAAGCACCGCTTCAATTTAGTCGGATATCTTCAAGATACAACCTAAAACGACGCATTGCTTATTATGGAAACCGGGTGCGACCACACAAAGGAACTGATTTCGCAGCTCCAATTGGGACGCCTATTTTGGCAACAGCCAATGGGACAGTCGTGGAGTCGAGACGAAAAGGCGGTAATGGCAAGTATGTGAAAATAAGACACAACGCAACCTATAGCACTCAGTATTTGCATATGAGCAGACGTATGGTAAGTGTTGGGGACTACGTTAAGCAAGGCGATGTAATTGGCAAAGTCGGGATGACTGGAAACACAGGAGGTCCACACGTATGCTATCGTTTCTGGAAAAATGGAAAGCAAGTAGATCCGTTTCGTCAAAAACTTCCAGAAGCAAAAGCATTGCCTAAGCATTTAAAACCGGATTTTAAAGCGTTTATAGCACCTTTGAGACAACAACTAGATTCAATCAATTAATAATATATATTAAAATTATTCAATGGCACTACATTCAAAAAACCCAACGCAAACAAAATCATGGGCAAAACTAAACACTCATTTTGAAGCAATAAAGGATGCGCACATGAAAACATGGTTTGACGAAAACCCTGGGCGTGCAGACGAATTTACTATAAAATGGGAAGATTTTTATGTTGATTTTTCAAAAAATAGAATCAACTCAGAAACCATGATGCTTTTTAAAGAATTGGCGAAGGAACTTAATCTTAAAGAAGCAATTTCAAAATATTTTGAAGGTGACATCATCAACCATACCGAAGGCAGAGCAGTATTGCACACAGCGCTTCGTGCTCCAAAAGAGGCTAATGTTTTAGTAGATGGCAAAAATGTTGTTCCCGAAATTCAGGAAGTCAAAACCTTAATAAAAAACTTTTCCGAGGCCATTATTAATGGCAGTAAAAAAGGATACACAAACAAAGCATTTACCGATATCGTCAACATAGGAATCGGAGGATCGGATTTAGGACCAGCGATGGTGGTAGATTCATTGGCTTTTTACGGCAATCATCTCACGCCTCATTTTGTGAGTAATGTCGATGGCGATCATGTCAATGAAGTTCTAAAAACTCTGAACCCAGAGACCACGCTTTTTGTAATTGTATCAAAAACATTCACCACGCAGGAAACTTTATCAAATGCGACGACGATTAGAGAGTGGTTTTTGAAACATGGCACTCAACAAGATGTTGCAAAACATTTTGTAGCTGTGTCCACCAACACCGCCAAGGTAGAGGCCTTTGGTATTGAACCCTCCAATATTTTTCCGATGTGGGATTGGGTAGGTGGTCGTTTTTCTCTTTGGAGTGCCGTCGGATTAAGTATTAGTTTATCTGTCGGATATGATAATTTCGAATCACTGTTAGTTGGTGCTCATAAAATGGACACGCATTTTAAAGACGAAGAATTTGAAACAAACATTCCTACAATTTTAGCTTTTTTAAGTATTTGGTACAACAATTTTTTCAAAGCAGAAAGTGAAGCCGTCATTCCTTATACGCAGTATTTGAACCAATTTGCAACCTACTTGCAACAAGCTATTATGGAGAGTAATGGGAAAAGTATCGATCGTTCAGGGAATCAAGTGGATTATCAAACGGGTAATTTAGTTTGGGGAGAACCAGGCACAAATTCTCAGCATGCTTTTTTTCAATTAATTCATCAAGGGACAAAATTGATTCCCGCAGACTTTATTGGGTTCACTAAATCCTTATATGGCAACAAAGACCATCAAGATAAATTGATCTCTAACTTTTTCGCACAAACGGAAGCCCTGTTAAATGGTAAAACAGTAGCTGAGGTACAGGCAGAAGGCACGACAGCAGAAATCGTTCCCTTTAAAGTATTTGAAGGTAACAAACCGACCAACACTATTTTTATAAAACAACTCACACCAGAAAGCTTAGGAAAGTTAATTGCAATGTACGAGCATAAAATATTTGTGCAAGGCGTCGTTTGGAATGTGTTTAGTTATGATCAATTTGGAGTTGAATTAGGTAAACAATTAGCAACCAAGATATTAAATGAAATACACACAGGTTCTAATGCGAATCATGATACATCAACATCTAATCTATTAAATTATTATAAAAATATCAACTAATTCTTTAAACAATTTTTAGTAGAATACCCTAAAAACACTTGATTTACTATTGATCAAGTGTTTTTTTGTGCGATTTTTTAACAGTTATATGTTACTTTATCAGCTAATTATTCATATTTTTGTTTAACTAATTTAACTTAATATTAAACCATAATTAAAATTATGAAAAGAATTAAACAAATTTTATCATTGGCCTTGATGGTATGTACGTTTTCAGTTGCTGCTCAAAGCACTGTAACGGGTACAATCGTCGACGCGGGTCAGCAAGCACCTTTGCCGGGAGCTACTATCGTTGAAAAAGGAACGTCCAATGGCGTCTCTACAGATTTTGACGGAAACTTTACATTAAACACTAAAAGTGCAACAGGAGAAATTGTTGTGTCTTATGTGGGATTTGTATCAACTACAATTTCTTTTTCAGGAAACTTAGACCTTGGGTCAGTTTCTTTAGAAGCTAGCGAATTAGGCTTAGAAGAAGTTCAGATTTTTGCTTCTGTAGCTGTTGACAGAAAAACGCCAGTAGCGGTTTCTACAATTAAAGCTTCTGAAATAGAGCTTAAACTCGGAACGCAAGAATTTCCAGAAATTTTAAAAGCGACTCCAGGTGTTTATGCTACTAAGTCAGGTGGTGGATATGGTGATGGTCGGATTAATCTACGTGGATTTAGTTCTGAAAACGTGGGTGTGCTTATCAACGGTATCCCTGTTAATGACATGGAAAACGGAAGACTTTACTGGTCTAACTGGGCTGGTCTTGGAGATGTAACTAGTACATTACAAGTACAAAGAGGTCTTGGTGCTTCTAAAGTAGCTGTGCCTTCTATAGGAGGAACTATCAATATTGTAACCAAAACAACAGATGTTGAAGCTGGTGGATCGATACGAATGGGAACTGCAAATGATGGATACCAAAAATACGGAATGACCTATTCAACTGGACTTATGGATAATGGTTTAGCGGTCACTGTATCTGGTGCTAAAATTTCTGGTAACGGATATGTAGATGGAACAGAATTTAATGGGTTTAATTATTTCCTTAATATTTCTAAAAACATTAATGAGAATCATAAATTATCATTTACTGCATTTGGAGCAAAACAAACGCACGGTCAACGTTATAACAGACGTACGATTGAGCAGAACAGAGCAACAGAGCAAGGTGGTAAAAGATTTAACCCAGACTGGGGAATTAGAAATGGGAAAGTAGAACACTTATCTTATAACTTCTATCACAAACCACAAATATCATTAAACCACTACTGGACTTTAAGTGATAACACATCAGTATCGACTGCACTTTATGCTTCTTTTGGAGAAGGTGGAGGAAGAAGACAACGTGGCTCTAAGTTTTATGATAATGCATACCGTTTAGGTGATATTGATCAACCAATTGATTTTGATCAAATTGCATTAGAAAATAAAGCTCAAGGTGCATATGGTTCTACAGACATTTTTGCTTCTTCTAGAAATGCACATAAATGGTACGGTTTATTATCTACTGTTAAAACAAACCTAACGGATGAATTAGTACTTTCGGGTGGTGTAGATGCACGTTACTACGTAGGATCTCACTGGTATGAAGTTGCAGATCTTTTAGGTGGTCAATTTTATATTAATGATACGAATGACGAAAACACGTCTGGACAAGCCCTAAAAGTTGGGGATCGTTACAATAAAGATTATGATGGTATCGTAGTAAGAGGTGGTCTTTTTGCACAAGCAGAATATGCTCCAAGTGCAGATTTATCAATTTTCTTAGCAACTGCAGTATCTAATACGACTTACAGCAAAAAAGAATTTATGTATTATGCTCCTACAGATCCAGCTCGTGAATCAGCTAAAGTTGATTTTCTTGGATACAGCGTTAAAGGGGGTGCAAACTATAACTTAAGTGATACAAGAAACGTATTTGTGAATGTAGGGTATTTCTCAAAAGCACCTTTCTTAGACGGCAACGTTTTCCAAAGCGATAGTTCTACAGTATTCAACGACGGCGCTTTAAATGAAAAAGTATTTAGTGCAGAACTAGGTTACGGATTCAGAGGAGACAAACTCACAGCAAATGTAAATATTTATAATACCTCTTGGATTGATAAATCGTTAACAGGTAGTGTTGACGATCCAGATAGACAAGGCGAACGAGTTAATTATAACATTGCAGGTCTTGACGCTTTACACCAAGGTGTAGAAGTTGATTTTGTATACCGTGCAAGCGATGCAGTTACTTTTACAGGGATGGCTTCTATTGGAAACTGGAAATGGAAAAATGATGCAAGCGGTAAGTTATTTGATGAAGGTGGACAGGTAATTAAAACAGTTAATGTATATGCAAAAGATTTAAAAGTATCGGATGCAGCACAAACCACATTTGCTTTAGGATCTAAATTTAAATTGATGGAAAAAACATCTTTTTATATTGATTATAACTATGCTAGTGATTTATATGCTAGTTACAGTATTACTGATAGAGGTGATGAAACAAACAGACAAGATTCATGGGAGTTGCCAGCATATGGTTTATTTGATATGGGTTTAAACCACGGATTCACTGTTGGGAAGTTTGACGCTTCACTATCTGCTAGAATGAATAATGTTCTAAACACTGAATATATTTCAGATGCTCGTGATGGAGATAACTCAGTTGCTCAAACTGCTGGCGTATACTACGGAGCAGGAAGAACATTCAGTCTTGGATTAAAAATTAATTTCTAAAAAATAAGAAAATGAAAAAAATAATTTATTTATTGACGCTTTCGACCTTCGTTTTTACAGGATGTAATCCGAATGAAGACATCAATGCTGCCATTGATGCACAAGAGAACGTAATTGTAGGGGATGTTGTTTACACACTTACCGATGACGATTATGATGAACTAGAATTGACCTACGGAAACTTTAACAATACGCAAGCTGCCAAAGATATGGTACCAAGCTTATTGTCTGATTTATTCCCAGTATGGGGATTGGGATCGTCTGCACTAGTTTCTTATAACATCTACAACCGAGTGTCTACATATGACGCAGCGGTGTACACATTGTCATCAGCAGAACACAATGCTATTACAGGGGGAACTTACGGGAACTTCTCTAGCGGTGGCGATGTATATGACTACTTAGATGCGACTTACCCAAATCCAGAAGATGGAGACTTCGTGTCTTTAAAGTATAAGTATTATTCTGGTTCTGTAAGTACACTTACAAATGGATTTGCTTACGTAGACGGTGATTGGGAAAAGTTTACTGGATTTACACCAGACCAATATGCTGAAATGGGTGAAAGCTATCCTAACTTTTCTAGTGAAGATGAAGCCAATCAAAAAATTCCAATAGCACTTGAAGACCTTTACAGATTTGATCCAAGAAGCTCAGGCGATATCGTCATAGCGATGTATGAAATATATGAAGGTAGTGGCGTTACAAAAAGTTATACAGCTGCCTATGTTTTTGACGGCACAATATTTTCTGCTTATGACAACATAATGATAGAATCATTACAATTTGGTCATGACGGCGAAAACTGGGTTCCAGATAATACAATCAAATATACTTTAGTAGATTCTGATATTGCTTTTATTTCAGATGCATTCAGTGCTATTTATGAAGGACCTGCAGGAAATGTTGGAAATTATGGTAGTTTTGACAGAAGATCAGGGGGTTCTAACTACTGGTCAGATGCGATGTTATTAGAAGCATTTGGGGCACTTTTAAATAACCAATCGCCTTCTGCTGAAGACGGTCAAAAATACGTACTAACCTATGTGATTTACAATGGCTCAACTGCTAACGAAAGCATGAGTGTTATAAAAACTGATGGTGTGTGGGTGGCTAACTAATCGTTTTCAATCCAATTTATAGTATACAAAGTCACCTCCCATGGAGGTGACTTTTGTCTTTAAACTTTTAATATATTTGTTAGAATTATGAGAAAAATTTCAACCTTAGTTATTATTACTTTTTTGTGTATCAATTGTAGTTCTGGAGGTGACGACCCTTCTCCTGTTCCTACGGAACCTGAAACCACAACTGGTGGAGAATCCGTCGCTGTAAACGACCGTTTTGATGCATTTGAAGACACCGACCTTACTATTGAAAACCTACTGGCAAACGATACCATAGAAGACAATGCGCGTATTACATCCTTTGATGCAACCACCACCCAAGGCGGAACAATTGTTGATAATAGAAACGCCACTTATACCTACGCTTCGGATGAAGATTTTATAGGAGAAGATACATTCACCTATACAATTTGTGACTCGGATACGCCAGCAGACTGCTCAACAGCAACGGTCACAATCACTGTTGCAGATCTAGGCAATCCAGTTGCAGAAAATGATGCCCTTAATGTGTTACTAAACACCACCAAAACCATTACAACTCTTCTAGACAATGATTCCGTTATTGACGAAGCGGTGCTGTCATCGGTAGACAATACGTCTACACAAGGAACAGTTGTTTTAAACGCCAATGGGACCGTAAACTACACACCGCCTACAGGCTTTACAGGAACCGATACTTTCATGTATTCCCTTTGTGATGACGACACACCAACAAATACTTGTGTGTCCGCTACCGTGACCATCACAGTGATAGATGCCATCAGCTTTAATATACCTACGGAATTAGTTGATTATTATACGGGAGTTATTTTTTCTGAAGATGCTGAACTTATGTTTGAGGAATTAGACACACATACGACCACTAAACATACGAGCATTTTAACGTACTTTCAACGTCATCAATATTTATATGATGCCGATGCGGATTTATCAAACACAGATAATGTGGTTCTAATGTACTCAGGAGAGCGCCGCTATTGGAAAGAATATACCTCTGGAACAAATTCCTACTCTCCACAAACCTTTAATACAGAACATGTGTATCCACAGTCGTTATTAGATGCTACAAATGCGGTGACCGATTTACACCATTTAAGAACTTGTGACGCTGCGACGAATACCCAGCGAAGTAATCACCCTTTTGTGGAAGGGAGTGGAAGCTACGACTTAGGATCCAGCCAATGGTATCCTGGAGATGAATGGCGCGGAGATGTAGCACGTATGATGATGTATCTAAACATTAGATATGGAGAGGATTTTGAATTGGTAGGCGGTTTAGATTTATTTATATCATGGAATAGTGCAGATCCAGTTTCAGACTTTGAAATTCAACGTAATACGGTCATATATTCTGCGCAAGGCAATAGAAATCCGTTTATTGACAATCCATACCTAGCAACACTTGTTTGGGGTGGGGCTCCGGCTGAAAATAAATGGAATTAAACCGTTATCTTTACATTTTAATACTAACAAAACCAAAATCTCATGATCAAAACAATTCATTCCTATTGGGCCTATTTAGTACTTGTNGTACTTATATTGGCAGTATTTAAAGCACTTGTCGGTTACTTTGGAAAAAAGGACTACGATGCTAAGGCATTCAGAGTTTCGCTTTTCACACTTATTGTGTCGCATATTCAATTACTGATTGGACTGCTGTTGTATTTCACCTCTGCACGTTTTGGTTTGTGGAGTGATTTAGGCGTCGGAGAAGTTATGAAAAATGCGGATGTACGCTTGTATTTGGTAGAACATCCAACGATTAATATACTCGCTGTAGCCCTTATTACAATAGGCTATTCTAAACATAAAAAGAAACTAATTTCAGGACCTAAATACAAAACGATTGCGATCTTTTATACCATCGCCTTAATTTTGATTCTATCCAGAATTCCTTGGAATGTATGGCCCGTATAGTACATAAAAAAAAGCAGCCAATTGGCTGCTTTTTTTAGGTCTTTACGATACTGAAATTACTCCACCCCCTTAATGAGGTGTACATACACAGGAAAGTGATCGCTGTAGCCATTTATAAATTTCCCATAGGAGAAACTTCTAAACGGATAGCCTTTAAAGCGGCCTTCTTTATTTATGAGAAAGGGTGCATTGAAAACGCCAGCTTTATAAAGTTGAAAAGACGAACCGTCTTTTTTCAGAAAAGGTTTGGTCATAAAAATTTGGTCAAATAAAAACCAAACATCTCTGTATGCATTGGAACCGCCGCCTTTTTTCAAAATGCGTTCCATGGGGTTATAAAGTCCTTTTAAGCCAACGGAGCTTTTATTCTTTTTTGTTTTTAATACTTTCTTGAAACTGGCATTTGTAGGGTCGTCATTAAAATCACCCATACTCAGAATTTTTGCATAGGGGTCATTGGATTGCAAGGAGTCGATTAAGCGCTTGTTAAGTGCAGCTGCAGCCTCACGTTTAGAACGGCTTTTAACTTCTCCTCCGCGTCGAGACGGCCAATGATTCACGAGTATATGAATGAGTTCGCCTTCTAGATAGCCACTGACCAATAATTGATCTCTTGTATAGATGCGTTTAGTTGTTTCTGTATCGAATAATTTTAGCTCATGAGAACTAGTAGTCAACGGCACAAATAATGCTTTTTGATACATCAGCGCCACATCAATACCACGCGCATCAGGAGATTCAAAATGGACTATCCCATAGTCTTTAGACACTAATGCTGGGTCATTGGCTAAGTCTTCGACCACAGCTCGGTTTTCTACTTCGGCAAGCCCAATAATAGTGGGGGTGTTTTTTGTTGTCGCAGTGCCAATTTGAGAAATCACAGCGGCCATATTAGATACCTTCTTTTTGTAAATAGCACTCCGGTCAGATTTCAATTCCATCATGGGACTCTTTTCGTCATATTTGCTGGGATCGTTGATCGTATCAAAAAGATTTTCGACGTTATAAAAAGCGACCGTATGGGCCTTGTATTTTTTTAGTTCCTGAGCTTCTACAGCCCCAAAACCAAGTATAAATGTGAAACTACACACTACTATATGCTGTAGGGTACTCATGGTTTTTTGATTCATTTCAAAAAAAGTTTAAATGTGGTTTTACCAAAAGTAAATATTTTTTGTAAATTGAACCTCTCAATTATTGTTTTTATATTCCACAAAGTTTGACTTCGTCGAATTCCAGACTGTCGTCACGCTCTTGGCGTGATGCAGCTATACAACTTCAAACCATTTTTGTCTTATTAATCTTGCTGTCACGAGCAAAAGATGCTAGCGCTAGCGTGGTTATAGGTCTTAAAAATGACTTTTCTATTCTTTCAAAAAAAGAGACTGTCTTTACAGACAGCCTCTTCTACTATTTTCATTCCACATATTATTAGAATTTAATACCTAAACTGATTCCGTAAGAACTTGCGGTTAACGAAAAAGACCTAATTGCATTACTAATTAGTGGTTCTGAATTTTCCAAGTAAAAGAAATCTGCATTATAATAGAAGCCAACTAACAGTCTTTTATTGTAAATATTTGCTACGTCAAATACTTGTCCAATTTTTATTTGATGACCTTCACGAAAATCATTTTCACTAAAAGGTATGTGATAACCATATTGTAAAGTTAAATAGTGGTATTTATGCTCAACATACAAAAACTTCATACCCGCTCCTATTTTTATTGATGCAAAAGAAGGGTTATTATAATTTGTTAGACTAGCGATTCCTACAACAGAAAGCTTTCTAAAAATTTTGTAATCAATATTATAAGCTAACTCAAGGGAGCCCTTCCCGTTTATAGAAGTTTCTCGTACCTTGTTATTTACATCATAATAGTCGTATGAACTTTTATTACTTGCATTTAAATCAATAAAAATCTGTGATTCCCATTTAGTATCACTGTCATCTTGACTAAAAACAGTTAAATTGAATGCTAAAGTTAATATTAGCATTAGGGTTTTGATATTCATTCTGTGTGTATTTTAGTTATCTAATCATTCTATTGCCTCTCCAAGTGCTGCCACGTCTTGCCATACCATAAAAATCTAGCTCATAGTGAGTGTAATTTCTGAAAAACCCATCGGCTGGTTTTATACCATCAAATGACCACCCACCTTGGTCTCCCCAGGCTGACGCAAGCGTCACGCTTGTGCTGTGAATCAAACCAAATCCTTTATTATCTTATTTTAATTTCTACTCATTAATTTATTTTTTATGTTTTTCTCTTGTTGGGCACGAGCAAAAGATGCTCGCGCTAGCCGGGGCTTAAAGCCTTAGTCGATTTTCAATTATTCTTTGATGTTTTTGACGTTCTTTCACGAATTTTTCTCTCTTAATCAGTCTTTTTAATTCAACTTTGTTTTTGTTATCATAAAAACTAACAAAATCTCCGTTGGGATAAATAATTTGTGTTTTGAAATGGATAATTCCTAAACTGAATAGTCGTTTTATAAAATTTGAAGGATCATAATACCAATTTATGCTTTTAAAGAATTCTTGTGGATAATCTTGACCCCCAGCTCTCAAAAAATGAATAAATTTCACATCTTTATTGTTCTTGAATTCTTTGAAATGAGTTTTTGATTGTTTCACAAAGTCTTTATAACTTATTAAATGTTTGTGTTTAGTTTTTTGATCGTCTAAAAATACGATATGTGATTTTTTTGGCAGACTAACTTTGGGTGGTAAGCTATCTACATAATGAATTACCCATATTTTTGTGCTATCTATAGCGTAGCGAAAAAATAGGCGCTTATTAAGTTGACTTTTCACGATTTTGCTTAGGGATCCAAAACGTTTATTATAGACTAATTTTTTAAAATCTAAACTATCCGATTTAATATCTAATTCTTTAAATAAATCAGTATCAGATAATCTTTTAAATTCTTTAGCCGTGATTTGGATATTATCATAGTTTATAAAGGTTTGCGCATTCGTATAATAACGGAACATCACAACCATAAGAAAAGCAATAATAAAATTCATTTTTTTCATGACCTTAATTTATGATTAGTTCTAGTTTACTAACTGTCGTACAAAGTGTCTCTACTGCACAAAGTTTGACTTCGTCGAATCTTCGATTTTCCGACTTTGAGGGTATATAATTCTCATTACTTTTCCGTTCAAAATTCATTTTAATACGTCACAATTAGCATTTCATTTTACACTTTTTTATTGTTCCGCGAAGTCAGGGACTTTGCTGGGTTGGTGTGTTATTAAGTTAAAGACAAAGTAAGAGTATTATATAAAATCCATTTTGAATCAACCTTAATGTATATATACATTACTGCGTTACCACCCAAATTTGAGTAAGGAGTATATTCAGATTTCACAATAAACCCCCAGTTTTTTTCACAATTAAAAAAAGGTTTAGATATAGATAAGTATTTATTTTTTTGATTTTTAGCAATAAATACATCATCATACGAATAGAAGTAGCTATTTAATTTTTTAAAATTGATAATGGAATCTTTTTGAGATCTATTAATATCTTCTCTCAAATGATTAATATTAAAGTTAGCCAAAAACAATTCTACTGGGGCATTTTTATCGCTACTGCTCCACCAAAACCGTATGGTTTGCTCGTTTAAGTAGTCTGATTTTATATAATTTTCTCCAAGAGTAATGAATTTTTTATTTAAATATATAGAATCTAAATGAATGGGATTATTTTCATCATACGGTAAAATAACTTCATTAATGAATTTATAATCTTGCGCACTAGCAACACTTATAAAATTCAAAATTATAAGTAAAATGGTTATATTTTTTTTCATTTTAATTACAGTTATTATTTATTAATGGGGAGTATCCTGGGTAAGATGCAGTTCCGTTTTCTGTATTAAAGATCTTAATGATATTATTTTGATCATCATTGTTAGGGTAGTTGTCGGAAAACAAAGGATTAATTGAACCATTAGTAAGGTGTGTTAAGCCGCTCCAACTTACAGCCTCATAATAAGCCGAAGAGGATGTAGGATAACTGTATTTTTCTTGAACGAAATTAGATATATTACTGGATATATTTGCTATTATATTAGACATGTAAGTGTGGTCTGCATCATTATTATTAGAATAATTTCTATAATCTAAAGCTAATTGACTGAACTCATTACTAGAACCAAAAAATGTGGGGTATAGAAATTTGATTTTCAGTAAATATGCATGAATAGATTCGTGTAAGATTGTTTTAGTTATTGCAAGTTTTGTGCCATTATTAATCAGATTATTACTTATTGTAATTGAAATGTTAATTGTTTGAGTCGCAGCATCGTAACCTGTACCTGCTGTTTCTCCATTACCTGAAATTTCTCCTGCCTTGTACGTTACCACAATTCCTATAGAGTTTGGGCTATAGGAGTTTCCTAATTCACTAAAAGTATCATCTATTAAATCAATGTTCCCCATAGTATCAGAATAGGGAAAATTTCCAAGCATTAAATCCAATATTATACTATTTAAACAAGCAGGTAAACTATCGTCTAATTTTATTCCATTAATTCTCTTTTCTTCAAAATCTACTTCTCCGTCGTTCATCAACGCCATAAATCCACTTTTAGCAAAATCAATAGCTTCTTTAAAAAACAAGTTTATTACCAAATAATCATAAATTTCAAAAACCTTCCATCCATGGCTATTAATCCAGCTATCATAATTATTACGTAAGTTTAGTTTATCCTTAACAACGTTTATTTTCATAAGCTCCTCTCTATCAAAAAGTGATGGCATAGGTGAGGTTTTAGATCCACCTGTACCTCCATAAGTAGTTCCGCCAATAGTTACGGTAGCGGAGTTACCTTCTTGATGTCGTATATAATCTTCGTCGTAATAATAAACCGTTTCGCAATATGAGCCAGTTAGTACCCATACGTAAACTTCATTGCCAGCCCCTCTTAACTCACCATCATCAATATATTTATACGTGTAGATACAGAAATAAGCTGTACTTGTTCTTGCAAATAGGGAATTAAAATCTAAATCTATGGGTTTCATAGAGGTCCTCAATGATAAAGAATTTAAATCTTGATATTTTAACTCATTCGCAGAATAATCGTATTCTACCAAGAAGGCATCATATTCTTTCTTGTCGTTTAGTTCAAAAAGTACATTGATTATTTTATCGTCATCTCCTTGTACAATTGGAAATGTGTATGAATGGTAATCGCCATTTTGTATGTAAGTGGCTGTATCGGTATGTATGGTAAAGTCATATTCGCTGTTGTAGATACTTGCGTCAGAGAATTTAGCAGACTTATTTCTGGCAAGTTTGTCATTGAATTCCCCTAATTTTGAGACAAGCTTTGGATTTCCTTCAATATCCTTTCTGGAAAAGTGCTTAAGTACTAGGTCAGTGGCTTGGTCATCAGTCTGAATGATTTCTTCTGAAGCGTCTTCCTTTTCACAAGTCGTAAACAATAGTGAAACCCCAATGATTAAGATTCCAAATTTCAAATAGTTTTTAAGGCGTAGGTTTTTCATAACACTTTTTTAAGATTAAACATGCTGTTTTACTCTAAAACAGTATGGTATTTTAAAAAAAGTTACATTGGTTATGAAAATTAGATTTGGGGTCTAATACAATCTAAAACTAATAAATTAAATTACAATATCCAAATAAAAAATACATATTTACACATAATAATACAATAATTTTACTTAAATTTCACTAAAA
>JGI20153J14295_10000473_pt1 | contig 33744 bp, 38 predicted proteins | sample COG_03_FD_14295 | JGI IMG/M metagenome (IMG submission 14295) | reverse complement strand
ATAAGACATATTTTAACTGGATGGATAACATACAAGACTGGTGTATTAGTAGGCAGATATGGTGGGGTCATAGAATACCTGCTTGGTATGACAGTGAGGGTAATGTTTATGTTGGCCATAATGAAGAGGAAATCAGAACTCAATATAATTTAGATACTAGAGAGCTTAAACAAGATGATGACGTTCTCGATACATGGTTTTCTTCAAGTTTATGGCCTTTTGCATCAATGGGATGGCCTCATGAGACTGATGACTTTAAAAAACACTTTCCAACCTCATTGCTTGTAACTGGTTTTGATATCATTTTTTTCTGGGTGGCCAGAATGATGATGATGAGTCTTGAATTTACAGATCAAATTCCATTTAAGGATGTATATGTGACTGGTCTTATTAAAGATGAGAATGGCCAGAAAATGTCAAAATCAAAAGGGAATGTGATTGATCCGTTGGACCTAATTTATGGTATATCTCAAGATGCATTGGTAGAAAAAAGAACCTCTAATCTTATGCAAGAGAAAATTGCACAAAAAATTGAACGCAAAACAAGAAATCAATTCCCTAAAGGTATTGAATCATATGGAACAGATGCACTTAGGATGACGTTTTACTCTTTGGCAACACATACCAAGGACATTAGCTTTGAATTCGGGAGATTAAAGGGCTATAGAAACTTTTGCACAAAAATATGGAATGCTGCAAGATTTATTAACGGCTACCCGGCAGGTAATGAGATTTTTGATCCCAAAACTGATGCTGATCAATTAATCATGGATGAATTTCAAAAAACAAAAAATAAAATACAAAAAAATATTGAAGATTACAGGCTTGATTTTGCTATTAATGAAGTCTATGAGTTCTTCTGGAGTAAGTTCTGTGATGTATATATTGAAGAATGTAAGAAGTCTGGTAAAACTGATAACTTAAGGCCTATGCTAAAAGAAATATTAGTAATGATGCACCCATTCGCTCCCTTTATAACTGAGGAAATACATTCATTACTATTTAAATCTCAAATTATTGAGTAGTTTCAATTTTTCAAAAGGAACATTTGTATGTGGTCGATATCATCTTCTAAATAAACATCGCCTCTAGCACTAAAGCCTAGCTCATTATAAAAACCTTCTAGCCTATGTTGAGCTGAAATAACAATTTCAATATTAGGATAATGCTGAGTTAGAAATGAGATACCCTCTTCTGTTAGATCTTGTCCTAGCTGCTCGCCTCTTCTTGAAACATCAACAACAATCCTGCCAAGAGAAGTCCCTTCATATTGGATACCAGGAGGAAAAGCTCTTAAATAAGAAACAAGACTGTTATCATCATAGCCAAGCAAATGAAATGCATCTTGATCTAAAAAGTCTGCATCTATATATGGGCAATCTTGCTCAACAATAAAAACCTTTTGTCTTAAATGAATCAATGCATATAATTCATCACTCGATAGCTCGCAGAATTCTTTCCAAATATAGTTTACTTTTTTTAAATTTTTCACATTTACATCAACTGTTGACTAAATAATTATATAATAATGACTTAATAAGTTGTGAATTCTATAAACTCTTTTAACTCAAACAAAAAAGGAAGAAATTATGTCAAATATCTATAGCCAAGTTGTTAAAAAACCTGACATGACAGACACCACTCTGGAAGAATTCAAAATAAAGTTTTGTTAATTGTTAATGTAGCTAGTGCATGTGGGCTTACATATCAATATGAGGGACTTCAGGGTCTTCATAATAAATACAAAGAAAGTGGTTTAGAAATTCTTGGATTTCCTTGCAACCAGTTTGGAGCTCAAGAGCCTGGAACAAATGAGGAAATACATTTTTTTTGTACTGAAAAATACGATGTTGGTTTTAGCTTGTTTGATAAAATTGATGTCAATGGTGACAATGCAGCTCCTATTTATCAATTCTTAAAAAAAGATAACCCCTCTGAATCTGGATCAAATGATATTGAATGGAATTTTACCAAATTCTTAATTAGTAAAGATGGCAAAACAATTAAAAGATTTGGACCAAAAACTGAGCCTGAGGAAATGAAAAAAGATATAGAGGAGCTTCTAAATGTCTAAAAATATTTATGATCACGTTGTAAAAGATGCCAATATGAATGAAATATCAATTGGCTCGTTTAAAAACAAAGTTTTATTAGTAGTTAATGTGGCTAGTAAATGCGGCTTCACTTACCAATATGAAGGGCTTCAAAATTTGTATAGCAAATATGCTGAAGATGGATTAGAGGTACTTGGATTCCCCTGTAATCAGTTTAAAGCTCAAGAGTCAGGAACAAATGAAGAAATACAATTTTTTTGTACTGAAAAATATGAGTTTCATTTAATGTTTTTAATAAGATTGATGTAAATGGCAAGGATGCTGATCCATTTTATAATTTTCTTAAAAATGAGCGACCAGGAATAATGAGATCAAAAAATATTAAATGGAACTTCTCAAAATTCTTAGTTAATAAAAATGGAGAGGTCGTTAAGCGTTATGGTCCTACAACTAAGCCAGAATCTATTGAATCAGATATCATTAAATTACTCTAATACTTAAAGCCCTAAAGACATCAACAGGGCATCTTCAGGAATATCACCAGAATAATAGTTTTCTCTTATGGCATCTTTTTTAAATCCATATTTTTGATAAAACCCTATGGCCTTCTCATTGCTTGCACGCACTTCGAGAAAAACTTGATTAATGCCCATCGCCTTGCACTGACTAACCATTGATTTTAGTAATAGTGAGCCTATCCCTTTATATTGTTGAGTCTCTATAACTGCAATACTTAAAAGATGAGCCTCAGGCTTGATTGGAGAAAAAATTAGAAAGCCCAGCATCTTGTTATCTTCTTTACAGACTAAGCCATGATGACCAACCTCGAAAGAAGATTTAAAATTATCAATTGACCATGGAGATGGGTTAGTTAAAACCTCAATCTCATATGCTTCTTCTAGATCATTAATATCTAGCAATGAGATTTTATACATTATTTAATAATATCTTTTTTAATATTTTCCCAAAGGGGCTTCTTGAGGCTAGGATTTCTTATTATCTCACCCAAGGTCTTTGATCTTATTATTGGTAAAGGTATTTGTATTTCTAAATTTTCTTTAGTAAAGGTAATGACGCCAGCTAATGTTTTCTTTGATGCGATCATTTCTTGCACATGGCTGCTTGAATCAAATTTTATAGTTTCAATCAATTCATTAGGCTCATTAGGATTGATGGCACCAACAATTGCTTTGAGAAGGACTGCCTCATCTTTAGGCAAATCATCAAAACCAATATCAAGTAATGTTAGAATATTTCCTTTTTGATAAATATGAATTTCTTTATCCTTGGTTTTTTCTTTATTAGAGCGCAAAGAATACCTTGTAACCCCAATCTCTTTTAAGATAAGGTTAGTTTTTATAGATGAAGTTATCATAGAAATAAAATATTAACATTTACTTAATACAAAATGGATAATCTAGTAAACAAATATAAGCCTTTTGAACCGATTAAACTTGAAAACAGAAAGTGGCCTGCAAAAGTTATAAATAAAGCGCCTTTATGGTGCTCGGTTGATCTTAGAGATGGCAATCAAGCTCTTATAGAGCCTATGGGTGCTGAAAGAAAAGACAGAATGTTTTCTCTTCTTTGTGATCTTGGTTTTAAAGAAATAGAGGTTGGCTTCCCTTCTGCTTCTCAAACTGATTTTGATTTTGTAAGAGATCTTATAGAATCAAAAAAAATACCTTCTGATGTTACTATCCAGGTTCTAACTCAATCAAGAGATGAGCTAATTGACAGAACCTTTGAATCTCTTAAGGGAATTCCTCAAGCAATAGTTCATTTTTATAACTCAACATCAACTCTTCAAAGGAAAGTTGTCTTCAAGCAAGATAAAGCTGGAATAAAAGATATCGCAATCAACGGAGCCAAAAAAATAAAAGACCTCGCATTACAAAATCCCAATACAGACTGGCGCTTTGAATACTCTCCAGAAAGTTTTACAGGGACTGAGCTTGAGTATGCGGCAGAGGTTTGTGATGCAGTTGTAGATATTCTAAAAGAAGTTTCTGATCACAAAATAATAATTAATTTACCAGCAACAGTTGAAATGTCGACGCCTAATATTTATGGCGATCAAATAGAGTGGATGAATGAGAATCTTAAAAATAGAAATGATATATGCCTAAGCCTCCACCCTCATAATGATAGAGGAACTGCTGTAGCTGCTTCCGAATTTGGATTAATGGCTGGTGCAGATAGAGTTGAGGGTACTCTTTTTGGTAATGGAGAGAGAACAGGAAATGTTGATATTGTTACATTGGCATTAAATATGTTCACGCAAGGGATAAACTCCAACCTAGATTTTTCAAATATAAATAAAGTTATGCGTGAAGTTGAATACTGTAATCAACTTCCTGTTCATCCTAGGCATCCTTATGCGGGTGATCTTGTTTTTACAGCCTTCTCAGGCTCCCATCAAGATGCTATCAAAAAAGGTTTTCAAGGAATGAGAGAATCTAACGATCCTAAATGGGAAGTTCCATACCTTCCAATTGATCCTGCTGACCTTGGAAGAAGTTATGAGGCTGTGGTTCGAATAAACTCTCAATCTGGTAAGGGTGGGGTAGCTTTTCTACTCGAAAAAGATCATGGAGTATCGCTACCTAGAAGACTTCAAATAAGCATGAGCCAAAAAATACAAAGATTAGCTGATGAATCTGGAAAAGAAATAAACACTTCACAGATTTGGGAAATATTTGAAACTAACTTTTTGATTCCAAAAGAAGGATTTTCTTACTTGAATCATAAATCATCATCAGAAAATGGTATTCATCATTTAGATTTAAATCTAAATATAAATGGCAATGAAGTTACTATTAATGGTTCGGGGAATGGCCCTATTGACTCTTTAATGAACGGACTTACTGAGAAGACTGGTACTGAAATAAAAGTTTCTGATTATCATCAATCAGCAATATCATCAGGTTCAGATGCTAAAGCAGCTGCATATATTGAACTAGAGCGAGATGGAAAGACTAGCTGGGGAGTGGGCATTAATCCAAATACCACAATAGCTTCCTTCGAAGCCATTATTGTTGGTCTTAGTAAATTAAATAACTAATCAAAATTAGGCTCTCTTTTTTCAAAAAAAGCTGACACTGCTTCATAATTTTGTGGGCTTCTTGTGAGGCCATTTTGAATCTCTGCTTCATGTGAAAAAGTTTTCCAATAATCATTGTGAAGAGAATCTCTCATGAGTTTTTTTGTATGTGCTAAGGATTGTGATGGTCTTTTTGCAAGCTTTAGTGCCCAATCCATTGTGGATTTCATTAACTCTTCTTCAGGCACAACTTTATTAACCATTCCAAAATGCAAACATTCGTCAGCCATTATTTTCTTTGCTTCGATAGCGTACTCGTAAGCTTTTGAATATCCCATAAATCTTGGCAAAAACCATGATAGACCTCCATCAGGCACTAATGCAATATTGCTAAAGACAGACAAAATATACCCATTTTCAGACATCACTCGTAAATCGCATGACATTGCAATTGAAGCTCCAACACCTGCTGCTGGGCCTTGAACAGCTGCAATAACAGGCTTGGGCATTGAGATAATATTCTCAAAAAATGGCTTAAAACCTCTCATAAGAGCGTCCTGAGAGCCCTCCCAAGATGATTCTCTTTCACTTAAGTCTGCTCCAGCACAAAACCCTCTACCTGAGGCATTTATGATTAGTACTTTTATATCATCGTCATCTTTTACATCACTGGTAGCTTTTTGAAAGTCCCATATAAATTGTTCATTAACAGCATTCAAAAGTTCTGGTCTATTAAATGTAATTGTTGCTATTTTGTCTTGTTTTACTAAATCTAATGTTTCAAATTTCATATCTTGTCTCCTCTTATATTATATAAGCTACTTTTTTAAAATAACAATATGGCCATCTTTTTTGATTAGCCTGCCACCTGGCTGATCCATATCTGCTCTTGACCAGCTAACTTCTGCGTTAGGCCCAGGATTTGATAAAAGAAATACTTTTATAATTTCTTCAGAAACCTTCTTGTTTGGGTAAGCAATCCCTTCTTCTTTAATGGAATATCTAATTATGTCTATTGCGGTTGATGAGTCTAGCTGCTTTAGTTCCTTGATTAAAATTTTTGTTCCTATTAAGTGTTTGTATTTTGAAAAGAATAGTTGAGAAAATATTTTATTTCTTTCTTGTAGTAATTTGGAAGTATTAGATATCCTTGATGAAACATTATTCCATCTCTCACCAATTAAAGGCATAAGACTATTTCTAACAAAGTTTCTATCTTGATTGACTTCAAAATTAGAGAGGTCTTCAATAAATTTAATGTCCCTTAGCTTGATAAAATCTAACAGCTCTTTTTTAGAACAATCCAAGAGTGGTCTTACCAAAGTGCCCTTTCCAACAGATCTTTTTAATTGCGGCCCACCAAGACCATCAGATCCTGTACCTCTAAAAAGTCTTAACAGAAAAGTTTCAGCAACATCATCAGCATGATGAGCCATTAACAGTTGATCACCTTCTTCTAGAATATTTTCAAATTCTTTATACCTTTGTTTTCTTGCAGCAGATTCTAGTCCATCACCTGAAGTTTCAACCTGAATAGATCTGATTGTAATAGGCAAATTTAATGTTTCGCAAATTGACTTACAATGCTCTTCCCATTTTTTACTATCATCTGATATGTTGTGATTAATATGGATTGCTTCCAAATTAAGTTCATATCTATCTCTAAGATCAGAGATTAAGTAAAGCAGAGCAGATGAATCACTACCCCCACTAAAAGCAATATAAATTTTGTTATCAAGATTTAAGTGATTTTCTAGGTTAATTTTTAGCACAACCTAGGAACCAATTTTTAAGAGTCTTTCATACCTTCTTTTAACTAAATCATCGGATGATAATGAACTTAGTTTAGATAAATTGTTTACTATTGAGCTTTTAATACTTTGTGAAATAAGATCATAGTCTCTGTGAGCTCCGCCCAATGGCTCTGAAATAATTTCATCAATTATATTAATTTTTTTCAACTCTCCTGATGAAACTTTCATAGCATCTGCTGCATCAGAAGCTTTTTCAGCAGTTCTCCAAATTATGGACGCACATGCCTCTGGTGATGCAACTGAGTAAGTCGCATATTCAAGCATTGATAAATGATCGCCAACACTTATTGCCAATGCTCCTCCTGAGCCGCCCTCACCGGTAATAACAACTATTATTGGTGTTTTTAATTCCGACATGACAGCTAAATTTCTAGCTATTGCCTCGCTCTGACCTCTTTCTTCGCCCTCTACTCCTGGATATGCACCTGCAGTATCAATAAATGTGATTACTGGTAAAGAAAATTGCTCTGCTAAATACATTAATCTTTTAGCCTTTCTATAGCCTTCTGGTTGAGGCATGCCAAAATTTCTTCTAACCTTTTCCTCTGTCTCTCTTCCCTTTTCATGCCCGATAATCATAACTGGTGTGTTTTCTAAATATGCCATTCCACCTACAATTGCTGCATCATCTCCAAACTGTCTATCGCCATGCAATTCGTCAAAATCTGAAAAAATTCTTTTAATAAAATCTAATGTGTGAGGTCTTTGTGGGTGCCTTGCTACCTGAACAGTCTGCCATATAGATAACTTGGAGTAGATCTTTTTAGTAAGTTGATCTCTTTCTTTCTGCAGAGCCAAGATTTGAGTATTTAATTCAGGGCTATCTATATCTGCATTCTTAAGCGCAGATATTTTTTCAGAGACTTCCTGAATTGATTCTTCAAATTCAAGAAATTTACGATCCTCAGTATTTTCTTTTTGAGGGATATATTCAGATAACTTGCTTTCTTTGTCTGTCATAAATTTTTATATGTAATCTTTTTAAAAGATTTAATTATATCTCCAAAGCTTCACTACCAAATAGTTCTTTTAAATAACTAATATTTGATAAAGTCGGGAGAAACTTAAAATTATCTCCAATATTAATTATAGCTTCAGACTCATCTGTTGAAACTCTTATATGAAGCTGACACAATCCCTCTTTCCAAAAACTAGCATCTATTTCATCTAATTTCTCTGAAAACTTATCCAAGGATAATAATTCTGATTTCTCTATATTTACAACAACCTTTAGAACCTTTTTTAGTAATTCAGAGTCTAACGTATGGACTTCTTTAACTCTCATTCTATACATTGCATCACCAAGATCTTTAGATCTAAAGTCATCAATTTCGACAGCACCTTTTAGAACTAATATTTGGCCTTCTTTTAGGATATTATGACAGTCTTCTAAGGCTTCTCCAGCAACAACACCATCCATAATGCCTGTGCCATCATCAAAGTTTATAAAAGTTAATGGCTTGCCCTTTCTATCTTTTATTTGCCTCACACTATTTATTAAGCACACCAATGAAGCTCTTTTGGTGTCATGACTAATATCAGAAATTTTCTTTGATCGTATTGACTTGATAGAGCCCTCGATTGCATTTACCGGATGCCCAGATAAATAATACCCAAGAGATTTTTTTTCTAAGGCTAAAAGCTCACTTAAAGGCATATCTGAGGTATTTTTGTATTTTTCATAAGGATCGAATTCATGATTTATGGTTGCAAATAAATCGCCATTTTGGGCAACTCCTGCAGATGAACCATTTGCACTACCTTTGAGCATATCCTCTACACAAGCAATTGCTATTGTTCGAGACGGAGCAATACTATCAAATGCTCCAGACTGAGAAAGCGCCTCTAATGACTTTTTTCCACCAAGCTTAATATCAGTTTTATTTGAGAAATCCCAGAGATCCTTAAAAACATCCGATTTTCTTTTCTGACATACATGTTTTATAAAAGAATCTGCTACTCCTTTTATAGCCCCCAATCCATACTCTATGTCCTGGCTGTCATTAACTAAAAAGCGTTTATCACTTGATAGAATATTTGGGTTAAGAACATTGATGCCCATTCGTTTACATTCTTGTATCAAAGCATGAATCTTGTCTGTATTACCTAATTCAGTTGATAAAACAGCAGACATGAAATGCTCAGGATAATAGGTCTTTAGATAAGCAGTCTGATAAGAAATCACAGCATATGCAGCCGAATGAGATTTATTAAAACCATATTCTGCAAATTGCTCTATTAGCTCAAATATTTTTTCAGCTTTATTTTTTGAAATAGACTTTTCTTCACAACCTTTAATAAAAATCTCTCTTTGTTCTTCCATTTCTTCAATTTTCTTTTTGCCCATTACACGTCTTAATATATCTGCTTCACCCATTGAGTAGCCAGCTAGAACTCTTGCAGCCTCCATAACCTGTTCCTGATAAACAATTACTCCATATGTCTCAGACAATACAGGCTCAAGTAGCTCATGAGGATAAACTACAGGACTTTTTCCATGCTTTCTATCTACAAAAGTAGTATGCATTCCCGAATTAAGAGGACCAGGTCTATACAAGGCCAATAAAGCTGTAATCTCTTCAAATTTTGTTGGCTTTAAGCTTTTTATAAGAGCTCTCATTCCTGTAGACTCTAATTGAAAAACAGCCATAGTCTTTCCAGAGGATAGTAATTCAAATACCTTTGGATCATTAAGAGGAATTTGATCTAAATCTAATAAATCTTTATCATTTTTAGTTGCATTTATTGATTTAACTGCTCGATCAATTACTGTTAATGTTCTTAAACCAAGAAAGTCGAACTTTACAAGACCTATCTTTTCAACATCGTCTTTATCATATTGAGTCATCACAGATGAGGATTGCCTGTCATTATATATAGGGCAGAAGTCTGAAATACTTCCTGGGGCGATAACAACACCACCAGCATGTTTTCCAACATTTCTAGCTATGCCTTCTAACTTATACGCAAGCTCAACAATTTCTTTTACTTCTGGATCATTTTTAGAGGCTTGGGCAAAAATTGGCTGCTCCTCCTTAGCTCTGTCCAAAGTCATTCCAGGGGCAAATGGAATCATTTTAGAAATCCTATCACCAACTGCATATGGTTTACCAAGAGCTCTTGCAACATCTCTTACAACTGCTCTTGCGGCCATAGTCCCGAATGTCGCTATCTGTGATACTGCATCAGAGCCATACTTATTACTTACATAATCTATGACCTTATCTCTTTTTTCCATGCAGAAATCAATATCGAAATCTGGCATCGATATTCTTTCTGGATTTAGAAATCTTTCAAAAAGAAGCCCATGCTCAAGTGGATCGAGAGTTGTGATTCCCAATGCAAATGCAACCAAAGATCCGGCTCCAGAGCCTCTTCCGGGACCTACAGGAACATCATTATCTTTAGACCACTGAATAAAATCATAAACAATTAAAAAATAACTAGAAAACCCCATGGTCTTTATTTGGTCTAGCTCATATCTCAACCTATCTAAGTAGATTTTAGTCTTAGTATCATCGAATTTATTAATATATACATCCAGTCTCTTGCTGGATAAATCTACCAGGAAAGAGTCAAAATCATGTTCTTTGGGGACTGGATATTCTGGTAAGAAATAATTCTTAGTATGGATAGATACATTACATTTCTTAGAAATTTCAATAGTATTTGAAATAAGTTCATCAAAACCATCAAATAAATCTTCCATTTCTGCTGAGGATTTAAAGTACTGCTCTTTAGAAAAAAGCTTTTCTCTGTTGGGATCATTTAAAGTCTTTCCAGTATTTATACATACTTTTGTTTCATGTATATCAAAGTCTTCCTCTTTAGAAAATAAGACATCATTAGTTGCAATCACTGGAATACCTTTTTTAGATGATAAAGGAAGTAGATTGGCAAAATATTCATTTTCATCAAGCCTATTAGTCCTTTGTACCTCTAGAACAAAATCATCATCAAAAGCTTTTAGAAATTGGTCTACACGTTTTTCAGCATCTTCAGTCTTATTTCTTTTAAGTAGGTTAAAGATATGACTATCCTTACCTCCAGATATAACTACTATGTCTTCTTTTAATTCAGTTAAGCTTGCAAAATCAATAATTGGGGTTTGGAAATTATAATTATTGTGAGCTGAAGAAATTATTTTCATTAAGTTCTTGTGACCTTGATTTGTTTTTGCCAAACAAAGAAGTTCATGAGACTGATCATCTTCATCAAAAGCTACTCTTATAGATGATCCCGATATTGGTTTAATTCCAGCGGCTTCACATTTATTAAAAAATTTAACAAGGCCAAACATGTTTGATTTATCAGTTAGGGCTACTGATGGAATATTGTGCTTAACAGCACTATCGATAATTTGATTTATAGTTAAAAGCCCCTGAGTAATACTAAATTCTGAAGAAACTCTTAAATGTGAAAACGAGTTCTTCATACTCAAGATGTGCCTTTAAATGATTTTCTATGGATTAAGCAACTGCCATGAGTTCTTATATTTTCAATATGGACTTGAGTGCCATAGCCTTTATGCTGTCCGAAGCCATAATTTGGGTAAATAACATCTTGTTTCATCATTAGATCGTCTCTATAAACTTTAGCAATTATTGATGCAGCACTTATTTCTGCAATCAAAGAATCTCCACCAATAATAGTTTCAACTAATATGTCTATTTCAGGCTTGTGAGTTCCATCAACAAGAACCTTGTTAGGCCTAATTGGTAAGTTAAGTATAGCTCTTTTCATTGCCAATAAAGAGGCTTGTAGAATATTTATATCATCTATTTCCTCAACAGAAGCAGAGCCATATGCAAAAAAAGAATTCTCAATAATTTTTTGATTTAATTGCTCTCTTTTAGTTTTGGAAAGTTTTTTTGAATCATCTAGACCTTCAATTTTATTCTTTAAAATAACAGCAGCAGCAATTACTGGGCCTGCTAGAGATCCTCTTCCCACTTCATCTACTCCAGCAATTAATTCAGTCAAAGTCGTCTAATTGTTTTAGCAGTTTCTTGAAACCCCTCACCAAGAAGCAAGTTTTGAAGTTTCAATGCATAATCATCAAGACAGAAACCCTGTTGCATCTTTTCAGCTTCTTTCATTAAATTTTGTTTATTACAATCTGATTGGATTAACTCAGGAAAAATTCTTGACCCCAATAATAGATTTGGGAGGCCTACATTATCTATCTTAAGCATTCTTGAAATAATCGCATAATTAATAAAGTTTGTTTTATAACAAATTATTGGATTACATCTTAGAACAGCTGCCTCTAAAGTAGCTGTTCCTGATGTGACAATCGAATAGTCAGACACTGATAAAAATTCGTTTGAGCAATTTTTATGAACGTGAATAGGGAGTGATGGAGGTATCATGCTTTTAATATCTTTCATGGATGAGCTATCTACAACTGGAATAAGGTATTCATAATTACTATATTTTTCTGAATGCTCTTTAATGAAATCTATATATGTTGGCAGTAAGTTATTGATTTCAGATTTTCTGCTACCTGGAAGAATAGACACATAATGCTTATCAGCAGAAAGATTATATTTATTATAAATAACCTGCCTATTTCCTTTTTCGAGATGGCTGAAAGGATGCCCCAGGTGAATACTTTTTAAATTTTCTTTTTGATAAAATTCATGTTCAAAATTAAATAGGCATATAGTCATGTCTATAAAATTTCTAATGTGTTTGAGCCTGTTCTGCCTCCACACCCAAACAGATGGACTAACTAATTGGATATTTTTTGTAAGCCCGTTTTTCTTTAGCTGTTTATGAATAGTTATATTGAAGTCAGGAGAATCAACTCCAATAAAATAATCAATCTTTTTATCTGCAAATAAACTTATTAGGTTTTTTCTTAACTTATTTAACTCTCTAAAGTTTTTGAGAGGCTCAACCAACCCCATTACATTAATTTTTTTAAAATTAAATTCTGATTTAAGGCCTAATTCAGATAATTTTGGACCACCAATGCCGAAGAGTTCAATGTCCGTATCATTTTCATTTTTTAAAGATTTAACTAACTCTGAACCTAGGAGATCTCCTGAGTGTTCACCAACAACGATGCCTACTCTAAGAGTTTTTTTTGTTTGCACTTATCTTAAAATGCCTCTGGTAGAGGATTGAATTGATTTAATAAATGCATCTAAGAACTTATCATCACTTTCTTTTGATAGCAGAACAAGCTTATTTATAGCATCTTCTAACCTGTACCCCTTTTTATAAACTAATTTATAAGCTTTTTTAATGAGGCTGATAGATTCTGAAGAAATTTCATTTCTTGACATGCCAACAGAGTTTAGGCCAATCACTCTAGCAGGATTCGATGCTACTTTTACATAAGCAGGCACATCCATGGTGATAGATGAATTCATTCCAACAAAAGAGTAGTCACCCAAAATACAAAATTGATGAACGGCAGAAAAACCACCAATAGTTACAAAACTTCCAACTTCAACATGCCCAGCAATACCTGCGCTATTGGCAAAAACATTACTATCCCCAACTATGCAATCATGAGCAACATGAGCATACGCCATAAATAAATTATCATTTCCAATTTTTGTAACGGCCTTATCTTGAACAGTTCCTCTATGAATAGTAACCCCTTCTCTAAAAATATTATTGTCACCAATAATAAGTTCAGTTTTCTCACCTTTATATTTTTTATCAGGAGTATCTTCACCTATTGATGAGAACTGGTAAATAATATTATTTTTACCTATTTTTGTAGGACCTTTTAAAATAGAATGACTGAGAATAGATGATCCACTCCCAATCTCAACATCATCTCCAATAATACAAAATGGACCAATCTCTACAGAAGGATCAATTTTGGCAGAATCACTAATTACTGATGAAGGATGAATACTCATTAAACCTTCCTATCCGCACACATGATTGTTGCTGAACAAGCTAACTCACCATCAACCTCAGCTCTAGTTTCAAACTTCCATATACCTCTTTTTTCATTAACAACTGTACTAAAAAGATCAATAGAATCATTTGGACCTACTCTTTTTCTAAACCTTGCCTTATCTATTCCAGCAAAAACATATAAAGATCCGCTTTCTGGAGTCTTCTCTAGGGTTTTAAAGCCCAAAATACCAGAAGCTTGCGCTAGTGCTTCAAGAATGAGTACACCAGGCATAATTGGGTTATTGGGAAAGTGGCCTCTAAAATAATCCTCTTCAGGCGAGTTGTGTTTTATACAATGAATAGATTTACCAATATCAATACTTTTTATTTCATCAATAAATAAAAATGGCTCCCTATGGGGAAGAAATGTGGATATTTCATCATAGAAATCGAGCATTTTAGCCTCTATTTTTAATAAAGATTGAGGATTTAGCCCAGTCTTTTTGATTTTGAGCAGGCATTATACCTATATAGTTACCAGATTTTTTAATATTTTTTGTTATAAGTGTATGAGCTCCGACTGAAACATTATCGCATATTGAGAGATGGCCTAAAATCCCTGAAAGACCTCCCATTTGAAGATTCATTCCTATTGTTGTTGAGCCTGCAATAGCACAACAAGCTGCAATAGCAGAGTTTGCTCCTAAAATTACATTATGCGCAATATGAACTTGATTATCTAACTTAACTCCATCATGAATTTCGGTATCATCTAAAGCCCCTCTATCAATAGTACAGCCTGCTCCAATTTCAACATTAGATTTTATAATTAAACCGCCTAATTGCTCTATTTTAATATACCCATCTTTTGATAGGGCATAACCAAAACCATCAGAACCAAGAATTGAATTATTGTGAATGATTGAATTTTTACCTATATATACATCCTGAACAAGAGAACTATTTGACTTAATGACAACATCATCTTCAACAATACAACCAGGTCCTATTACAACATTTGCTCCAATTGTTACATTGTTTCCAATTTTAGATGAAGAAGAAATTACTGCAGATGGATGAATTATATGATTATCTAAATCATATGAGGGCTTTTTAAAAAGTGAAGACAGTTTTGCAAAAACTGCATAAGGATTATCTGATTTTAAATAATTCAATCCCTCTTCTATTTCAAAATCTTCATCAACAACTATTGCTATAGCTTTGGTAGTTTTTAAAAAACTTTTATATTTTAAGTTAGTAAGAAATGTTATTGAATTGGGGTTAGATTTTTGTATAGAAGCTAGGTTATTGACAACAGCATTTCCATTGCCAACAACCTTAGAATTTGAGTATTCTGCTAGTTCAGCTAGTGTAAAATTCTTCTCTTCGGACACTACTCTGATTGAGTATTAGCCCCTGATGCAGCAACATCAAGCATAGATGTAACATCATCAGTTAGATCTAATGCAGGGTCACTGAATAAAATATTGTCATTTTTTTGTAAAAGGACTTTTATTTGCTTTGCCTGAATTAGCTCGCCAATAATTTTTTGCATTGCTTGACCATTAGCAGAGAAGACCTGCTGAGCTGTTTCTTCTTGAGCTTGTTGAATTTTGCCTGCTAAGAATTCTAGATCTTTGCCTTTGTCTTGAATATCTTTTTGCATTTGAGCAATTTCTGCTTGAGATAAAGTTTCTAAATCTTTCTGAAGATTTTCAGCAATACTTTGTCTTTCTGCTTGAAGAGACTGTGCTTCTTCAAGATTAGAAGCATAATCAGCATCTTCTTCAAGTGCCTTAAATGCATCTGCAGCTGCTTGAGTAGACAATACAGCTGTTCTCATGTCTATTACAGCCATTCCATCAACAGCAAATGCTGGTACTGATAAGATCAGAACTAAAAATAAATTAAATTTAAATACGTTTTTCATAATAACCCCTTAATTGGTGTGACCATTTTATATTAATTAGAATACATTTCCTACAGTGAATTGAAATTGCTTTGTCTCTTCATACTGACCAGCATTGGTTGGTTTTGATATTGCAAAACTCATCGGCCCAAAACCAGTTACAAATGTTATACCTACACCATAAGAATATCTTAAATCATCAATTGATGGTTTATAACAATTAAACTGATACTCTTTACAGTTGTCTGAAAATACATTGCCAAAATCAAAGAAAAAAGCAGATCTCATTGACCTCTGGTCTTCAATAAATGGAAGTCTGAAGATTAATTGCAAACTACCCTCAACTTTTACATTCCCGCCAATTGAAACTCTTTTATTATATTCAGAATTGGCATATGGATTGTAGTAAGGTTCATCAGGTATTTCGTCGCCATCTGTATCAATTAAGTTTGGGCAGATGCCTTCAGCATAATTGAACTCATAACATGGGGCCTCTGTACTTCTTGGTCCCAATGTATTTGATTCAAAACCCCTAAGAGATCTTGGGCCACCTGCAAAGAAATTTTGAAAGAAAGGTGTTTCTGTCGTATCGCCAAAGGTAGATAGATATCCTATTTCGCCGTTAAATCCAAAAACAAGCCCTCTTCCAAGAGGCTGATAGAATTTTTGTCTTAAGTTGATTCGATAATAATTTAAATCACTTCCTGGAACTGTTGCCGAAATACTAACAGCAGTAGATGCACCATCGGTAGGATACATACCTCTATTTAAGGTGACTCTTTGCCATTGTGTCTGAAGATTTAAAGTTTCGTATACATTTCCTTCAGCATTTACAAAGTCCCATATCTCTCTTGCAGGCTGTGTCCCTACACTAATATCTGTTTTGTCATAAGTAAGACTTAGATTTAATCTTTGTGTGTCTGATATAGGCCATCCATACTGAATACCAATACCATTTGAATTTGTAAGGTAGTTGGCAACATTATATTCACCATAATCTGTTTCTCTAAAATAAGCATTATAGCCCAAACTAACCCCATCTTTTGTAGCAAAAGGATCAAGGAATGAAAGATTATATTGCTCACTATAAACATTCTTGTTAATTCCAACAGCTACAGTATTTCCAGTTCCTAAAAAATTCTGTTCCTGCAGATTGAAACCCACCATAAGTCCAAAATCACTATAACCAAGATTACCTCCAATAGACCCAGTATTTTCTTCTTCAACACTATAGATGACATCTATTTGGTCATCTGTGCCTACCACGGGAACAGTTTCGACATTTACTTCTTTAAAATAACCCAGTCTTTCTAGTCTTACTTTTCCAGATTCAATACTATTATCAGAGGACCAGGCTCCTTCAAACTGTCTCATCTCTCTTCGCAATACATAATCTTGAGTAAGGTTGTTGCCAGTAAATAAAATTTTTCTTGTATACGTTCTTTTTCCTGGCATCACAGAAAACGTAATCTTTACCTCTTGTGAATCATCATCAATAACTGGGTTGCCACTTACCTCAGCAAAAGCATAACCCTGGTTACCTAAAACATTTGTAAAAAACTCTTCAATGCCAGTTATTTGAGCTTGAGAATAAATTTTATCCTTCAAAGAATTAGTTATCTCTTCATAAACCTCATCTTCAAAAGGTAAATCCCCAACAACCTCAACATCGTTGATAGTATATTGCTCACCTTCAAAAATATTAAAGTTGATAAAGATAGATTTTTTATCTTTAGATAAGCTTATTTCTGAAGATTCTATAGAAAATTTAAGATATCCCCTATTTAAATAAAATGATTCTAAGCTTTCAATATCACCTTTTAATTTTTCTCTTGAGTACGCATTATCATTTGAAAGGAAAGAGAAAATAGAACCAGATGACAACTCAAAGCCATCTAATAAATCTTCATTTGAGAAAAGCTCATTACCAATAATGTTAATGCTTTCAATTGTTGCACTTTTACCTTCATCAACTTCGATATTAAGCTCTATTCTGTTTCTAGGTTTCTTGATTTCTTCAATATCAACTCCTGCTCCATACCTTCCATTTGATGCATAAGACCTAACTAGCTCAGATTTTACTTTTTCAACTGTTGATCTTTTGTAGACCTCGCCTTCCTTAATCCCTACGCCATCTAAACTTTCTAGTAATTGTTCTGTTTTTAATGCTTTGTTTCCAGAAATATCTATAGCTGAGATAGATGGCCTCTCTTGGACAATAATAATTAATGTATTGCCATCTTTAGCTATTTGAATGTCATCAAATTGCTCTGTAGCAAAAAGTGATCTTGTTATATCGGCTGATTTTCTTTGATCTATATTGTCGCCAACGCTTATTGGGATAACATTAAAAATACTCCCCGTAGAGACTCTTTGCAGTCCTATAATTCTAATATCGCTTACAAGAAAGTCATCAAAGGAAAAAAGTTGAGCTGATAAAAGTAACCCAAGAATATAAATTTTAAATGTTTTCAATTAACTTCCTAAAAAAATCTTGAAACGTCATTAAATACTGCAAATATCATTAACATACCAACAAGAATTGCGCCGCCACTGTAAATATAATTTTCTACTTTTTCTGATAAAGGTTTTCCTCTCAGTGCCTCAATACCAAGCAGTGTGAGCTGTCCACCATCAAGCACTGGTATTGGTAGAAGGTTTAAAACAGCAAGACTGATACTTAGCAACGCCATAAGATACATAAATGGAAGGAGACCTGCTTGAGCAGTATTTCCTGCCATCTCAGCAATACCAATAGGCCCACTTAGATTTTCAGTACCCATATTTCCAGTTAACATTTTTCCAATGAATTGTAATGTTTTCTTGCTTAAGTTATAAGTTTCAAAAATACCTTTAGATATTGATTGTATGAAGGTTCTACTTGTTCCAAATGCTATTCCCAGAACTCCATATTCAAGACCTTCTTCATTGTTAAAGACCCAACCTTTACAGGAATTTGTATTAATTCATTATTCCTTTGGATACTAAATAATGCAGTAGAGTTCGGGATTGAAGATACTACTTCTCTGATATCACCAGCAAATAATATTTTCTTATTATCAATTTTTGTAACTATGTCATTTGGCTTAAGCCCTGACAATTCAGCTGCGCCGCCCGAAAGAACCTGTCCAACAATAGGCCTCATTTTATTTTCCACGGTAAGACCAAGATATCCTAGCGGGTTAGCCTGAGACTCTGATGTGGGCAAGTAATCGTTGACTTTAATGCTTACATTAACAGGATCGCTAATATCATTTCTTTGAAGCCCTAAATCTATATAGCCAGAATATCCAGCATATGAGAGCAGCTCTAGGTTAATATCCTTGGGATCATTAATTTCAACAGAATTTATTGATTTAATTTGATCTCCAGACACTATAAATTCATTTGTATCTTTGAAAACAATAGAAGAACTTTGCTCTTTTATAACTGAAACTGCTTGAGGATCAGGAGTGTTCAAGAAAATTATAGAAAAAATAAAGATTGAAAGAAGAAAGTTGGCTAGAGGCCCAGCAAACATAATGGAAGCCCTTTGCCACTTAGGTTTTGAATCAAAGGTATTCTTTATTTGCTCTTCAGAAAGAGAATTTCTTATTTCTGGTTCCACTTCGATCAATTTATTAGTGATCATAGAGACATATCCACCCAATGGAAGTAGCGAAAGAGCAAATTCAGTTCCATGTTTATCCATCTTGGTATAAACAACAGGACCCATTCCAAGTGAAAACCTCTGAACATGAACTTTGCATAGTCTGGCAACTATGAAATGACCATATTCATGAATAGTAACAAGAACACCAAGAAGTGCCATAAACGATAAAAGGTAAATAATAAATGTAATCATAATTTCTTATTTTTTTAAGAGATGGATTTTACCACCTTCTTAGCCTCCATGCGTGATTCTATATCTTTTTCATAAATTGATTCTATATCAGTAATATTAGACATAGGAGTTGCCTCAAAAGTTCTATAAATCACATCATAAATTTGATTAAATGATATTTTATCTTCAAGAAAATTCTTCACAGCAATTTCGTTAGCTGCATTAAAAATGATTCCAGAACTATTGCCATTTTTACATACCTCTCTAGCGATATTTTCTAATTTTTTTCTGTCTTCTGGAAATTCATTAAAGGTTAGACTCAATGAAGAGAAATCAATGGCATCAAAATTGTTTTTTAGCCTTCTTGAATCAGATAATGCATGAGCTATTGGTACTGTCATATCTGGATTGCTCATCTGGCATATACTTGATCCGTCTCTATAAGAAACAATAGAGTGGATAATGCTTTGAGGATGGATGACTAGCTCAAAAAACTGCTCATCTAAACCAAATAAATACTTAGCCTCTATCAACTCAAGACATTTGTTAACAAGAGTGGCTGAATCAATAGATATTTTGGATCCCATGCTCCAGTTAGGATGTTTTAATGCTTGCTCTTTGGTTACACCCTTTAAACTAGAGAGACTCTTATTTAAAAAAGGCCCTCCAGATGCAGTAATTATTATTTTAGAAACATCATCAGTATTTTTTTCTCCAGCTAAACATTGAAAAATAGCATTATGTTCACTATCTATTGGAATAATAGTTGTGCCAGACGATTCTGCTGATAGCAAAATTAATTCTCCAGCAGCTACAATACTCTCTTTATTTGCTAATAAAATTGTCTTTCCTGTTTTTGATGCAATGGCAGTTGCTTCAAGACCTGCAAATCCAGTAATAGCAGAAACAATAATATCTACATTATCATCATTAATTAAAGCACTAAGGTCAGAGCTTCCATTTAAAACTTTGCTATTAATTTCATTATCTTCTTTGATTTTATTAAAAGATTTTTCATTATTAATATGAATATATTCTGGTGTGAAAGATTCTGAAATATCTTTGGCTTTAGATGTATTACTATCCAAAGTTATTGCATATAAATTCAAAGATTGTTGATTTTGCTCAATTACAGAAAGAACACTGTCACCAATACTTCCAGTAGCCCCAAGCAAAAGTATATTTTTCATTTACAGAAGAATAATTATTAGTAGCGTGATTGCCGGTGTTGCAGAAAAGTGCGAATCCATTCTGTCTAATATACCTCCATGACCAGGCAACATGGAACCAGTGTCCTTTATTCCGTTTTTCCTTTTTAGAAAACTAAAGAAATAGTCACCCGTAAAGGCAAATATAGACCCAATGACAAGAATTAGTATCAAAAGCGGGTTAGATTCAAAAAAATATACTAATAAAAATCCAAAAATAGCCGAACCGCAGATTCCACCAAGAAACCCTTCCAATGTTTTATTTGGGCTTATTTCTTTAAGCAATGAGTTTTTTCCAAAAAAAGAGCCAACCAAGTAGGCAGAGCTATCTGATATGGCCGAGTTAAAAATAATTATCAGCATTAGGTAGTAATTAGAAAATGACAGGAAGCTGTCTTGACTAATTAAAAATACCCCACTTCCAAAAAAACCAATTGGAATAAGTGTTCTTAGATAAATATTTTCAAATGAAATAAAGCTAAGTTTTATATATGATTTTGTTGCGAGTGAAAGGCAGAACAAACACCAAAAGATTGATGTAAAAAATATAATGAAGAGAAAAAATTTATCAGAATATAACGCTGTTAATATTATAAACAATGAAATAATAATACTGTCAGCTAAAAAGCTCTTATTGTTAGAGTTTTTGAACCATTCGAAAATACTAAGCCCTGTTATCAATGAAAGGAATGCTATAAATACATATTCATTTTCAAGAAAAATAATGAAAAAGACCGGCAAAGTTATGCCTAGTCCCGTTAAGGATCTTGTTATAAAATTTTGTTTAAATTCTTGCGCCAAACCTTCTACTCACTTTATTAAATTTATTGATACAGCTTATAAAATCATCTTTTTCAAAATCAGGCCAAAATTTGTCTATAAAAAATATTTCAGCATAGGCTATTTGGTATAAGAGAAAATTGCTGATCCTTTTATCTCCGCCTGTTCTGATTAATAAATCAATTTTATCTTCAGGTACACAGGAGGAATTACTCACCATTTCTTCATTTATATCATCTATATTAATTTCCTTAGCAAGGACTCTCGAAGAGATATTTTTTGTTAAATCAACTATATCCTGTCTGCCACCATATCCCAAAGCAACATTTAAATTTAGTGATGGCTCAGATGTATTAGTATTAAACTCAGCTTCCTTAATTTTTTTTGATATTTTTTTTCCAAAATCATCATGTCTTCCAAAAAATGTAAGCTTCACTTTCTGCTCAATTAGTTCTGGAACCTGTTCCTCTATGGCGTCTAGAACTAATTTTTTAATAGCCTCTATCTCTGCTTTAGGGCGTGACCAGTTTTCTGAGCTAAAAGCATAAAGTGTTAGTGATGATATTTTTTGTTGCACAGATTCCTGAACTATATCTTTAACAACTTGAACTCCCTTTTGATGCCCTTTACTTATATTCAATGAATTAGATAAAGCCCACCTTCCATTTCCATCCATTATGATAGCAACATTTAAATTATTTTTTGATGCTTGTTTGAGTATTTTAGCCATGATGGCTTTTTAGATTTCTAGCAGATCAGCTTCTTTTTTCTTAAGTTCTGAGTCAACAAGAGCTATATATTTGTCTGTTTCTTTTTGTATTAAGTCTTCTAGGCGTCTTTGATCATCCTCAGAAATGTCCCCAGATGACTGATTATCTTTAATAGTTTGATTAGAGTCTCTTCTTATATTTCTTACTGAAACTCTAGCATTTTCAGCCTCTGATCGTGCCTGTTTAATATAGTCTTGCCTAGTCTCTTCTGTTAAAGATGGCATTGAAATTCTTATGAGATCTGATGAGGTACTTGGATTTAATCCTAAATTTGAATTCATGATAGCTTTCTCAATCTCAGGAATAAGCGATTTATCCCATGGTGAAATAACTAGAGATCTTCCATCTTCAACACTAATACTTGCAGCTTGATTAAGCACAGTAGAAGTTCCATAGTAGTCTACTTTTATACCATCTAGAATAGATGGATTAGCACGACCTGTTCTAATTTTATTAAAAGCTTGATTTAAAGAAGAGATGGACTTATCCATTCTTTCGCTAGCTGCATTTATTATTTCATTCATATTAAGATATTAATGTACCTATCTTTTCACCGCAAATAATATTTTTAAGAGCATCAGGTGTGTTCACATTAAAGACTTTTATAGGCAGCTTATGATCTCTTGCTAATGTTAATGCTGTTGCATCCATTACTTTTAAGTTTTTAGAAATTGCATCGTCAAAAGATAATTCTGAGAAAAATTCTGCATTCTCATTTACCTCAGGATCTGAATCATAAACACCATCAACTCTTGTTGCTTTCAACATTAAATCAGATTGAGTTTCAATAGCTCTTAGACAACCAGCTGTGTCAGTAGTAAAGAAGGGATTTCCAGTTCCAGCAGTAAATATAACAACATAACCATCACTTAATAACTGAATAGCTAGTCTCCTATCATAATGCTCAACTATTCCAGACATTGATATCGCAGACATTACTCTTGTTTTTATTCCAGCCCTTTCTAAAGAATCTCTTAAAGCAATTCCATTCATTACAGTAGCAAGCATACCCATATGATCACCAGCTACTCTATCCATTCCTGCTTTGTTAAGCTTTTCACCCCTAAAAAGATTACCCCCTCCAATGACAATACCTATTTGAGCACCAAGCTCTTTGCAAGCGCTTACAGAAGAAGCCATTTGATCAAGAATTTTTGGATCAATGCCATGCTCATCATCACCAGCAACAGATTCCCCACTAAATTTAACAAGGATTCTTTTATGGATAAGATTGGTCATAAAACTATTTTAACTGCTCAGCAACCTCATCGGCAAAATTCTTTGTTTCAACCTCGATACCCTCACCAACTTTTAGTCTAGAGAATGAATGAATAGATGCACTATTCTTATCAAGGAGATCTTGTATTGAAAGATCAGGATCTTTTACAAAGGATTGAGATAATAAAGAAACTTCAGATAAATATCTATTAAGCTTACCTTCAATCATTTTTTCCATTATTTCCTTTAGGCTTTCCAGACTCTTCAGCCTGAACCATATAAATAGCTTTTTCTCTTTCTAAAACTTCTGAGTCAAGATCGTCTTTAGATAAACACAGTGGATTAAAAGCTGCGACATGCATAGCTATATCTTTAGCTAAAGACTCATCGCCACCTGAGACAACAACTACAGACGCAAGTTTTGAGTCAGAATGCATATATACTCCTGCATTCATGCCGTTATCATATTCAACAGTATTTAGCCTTCTAAGTTGAATATTTTCTCCAATCCCCTGAATTAAAGCTTTTCTTTTCTCTTCGATATCAGATTCTTGTATTTCTGTAATATCAAGTAATTTATTTTTTGAGATAAATTTTTCAACATCATCTGCAAATCCTATAAAGCTTGAATCTTTAGCTGCAAAGTCAGTTTCAGAATTTATTTCTATTAAAGTTGAATAGCTGTCTCCAGAAAATGCTCTTAGAATTCCGTCTGCAGCTACTCTAGATGCTTTTTTTTCTGCTTTCAAAGCACTATTTGATCTTAATAAATCTAATGCTTTTTGAATATCACCATCACAGTCCACTAATGCTTTTTTGCATTCCATCATTGCTACGCCTGACATATCTCTTAATTCTTTAACTTGAGCTGCTTTGATTTCCATTATTATTTAACTTCCTCTTTCTTTTCAGTATTTTCAACTTCTTCAACAACAGGTGCTTCTTCAACTACAGCTTCTTCAGCTACAGCCTCAACAACAGGTGCTTCTTCAACTACAGCTTCTTCAGCTACAGCCTCAACAACAGGTGCTTCTTTTTTTATAGTCTGAATAACTGGTGATTCTTTATCAGAAATAGGTGAGTACCCTTTAGATGACTCTAAACCTCTAGCACAAGAATCTGCAATAATTTTAGTAATTAGTCTGATTGATCTTATAGCATCATCATTTCCTGGTATTACCATATCGATTCCATCAGGATCTGAGTTAGTGTCAACTAACGCTATAACAGGTATTCCCATTTTTTTTGCTTCTAGAACTGCTATTTTTTCATACTTCACATCGATTACAAAAATAGCATCCGGAAGACCTTTCATGTCTTTTATACCACCAACACTTGCTTCTAGCTTTGTATATTCTTTTTGCATTTCAACAGCTTCTTTCTTAATAAGCTTTTCAATTCTTCCTGAAGAAATCATTTCCTCTATATCCTGAAGTCTTCTTATTGAACCTCTAATTGTTTTCCAGTTAGTTAGAGTTCCACCTAACCATCTTTTATTAACATAAGGTAATCCTAATGCGGATGCCTCGTCTTTGATTGTTTTGCTTGCAGATCTTTTTGTACCAACAAAAAGAACCTTGTTACCTTTTGAGCATACATCCTCTACTTTAGAGGCAGCAGCACTTAAGTGTTCTTGGGTAAGGTCAAGATTGATAATACTAATTTGTTTTCTTGTATCAAAAATATATTGCTCCATCTTTGGATTCCAAAACCTTTTTTGATGACCGAAATGAACGCCTGCGTGTAACAGGTCTTTTACTGAAACTATACTCATTTTATTCTCCTGGGGTTATTTCTCCAATCCCAATAAAGCTGACTCAAGTGAGCACCCCAACTTTAAAATCTAGGACCTTCGTGTTAAAAGTTGTTGTATTCTATAGAAAATTTAACGCTTTTAAAAGCTATTTGTTTTCAAAAAAATCTTCTAATTGATACAAACCTGGATCTTTTTTTAATATTTTTTTGGCTATTTCGATAGCGCCTTCAGCAAACACGTCTCTTGAAAGAGCTTCATGTTTAAATTCAACCTCATTGATATCATTTTTAAAAGAAACTTTATGTATACCAAAAAAATCTCCTACTCTTTTTGAGTCAATATTTATAGATAAAATATTTTTATCAAGATCATACTTTTTTATAAGATTTTTTATCTCAATCGCAGTTCCTGATGGAGCATCTACTTTTGATATATGATGAATCTCTTCAATATTACATTCCAATTTATGCATATTATCCTGGAGAAATTTCTTAATAGAATTCTTTAGAGTAAAGATTCCTTTGCTCATATTATATGAAAGAAGTATTGGCCTTGTGAGGGATTCATCTTCAATCAATTTTATCTGCTCATCACTAAATCCAGTGGTTCCAATAACAAAAGGAATATTTGTTGTTTTATATTCTTGTAAATTGTTTATTAAAGATTCAGGTCTTGAAAAATCGATAACTACATCTATTTCTTTAGAAGATTTTTCGGTAACAACTGAAATTGCATTATCCTTTAGAGATAGCTTAAGTATTGCATTACCCATTTTCCCAGAAGCACCATTGATAAAAATATGAAGCATTTTTATTCTTTAAATTTATCTGCTGCTTTAGAAAATGATTCAGTTCCAGGGTAGTTTTTAGACTGACTTAACGAATCTGTAAATTCTTTTAATAACTTTGACTGTTTTCTATCAAGGCTCGAAGGAGTTTCAACAATAACTCTACACAACAAGTCACCCCTTCTAGAATTTCTTACAACTGCTGCACCCTTGCCCTTAACTCTAAAAATTTTTCCGGTTTGAGTTTGAGGGGGAATCTTTAAGGACAAAGAACCTTCAAGAGTAGGAATTTTTATAGCTCCTCCAATTATAGATATCTCAAATGGAATAGGAGCCTCTAGATATAAGTCCTTGCCTTCTCGCTCAAAAATGGGATTATCAATTACTCTTATTGCGACATATAAATCACCTGACTGACCACCCTTTTCCCATTCACCTTCTCCAGTCAACCTAACCTTGTCTCCATTATCAACACCTGCTGGAATGTTTACTGATAAGGTTTTATTCTCTTTGGTAGCACCAAGGCCTCTGCATGGCTTGCATGGGTCTTTTATTGTCTTTCCTGATCCTGAACATGCAGAGCATGTCTGCTGTAAAGAGAAAAATCCTTGTTGCAATCTTACTTGACCTGCTCCATTGCAGTTTGAACATACGCTTGGGCTGGAGCCTCTTGCTGCTCCACTTCCATCACAATCTATACAAGATTTATGAGAAGGTATTTTTATTTTTTTCTGGGCACCAAGAACTGCCTCTTTGAGACTAAGATCAAGATTATATTGAAGGTCGGAACCTCTTCTAGATCTTCTTGATGAAGATCTTGTTCCAAAAACATCCCCAAAGATATCTCCGAAGATATCATTAATGTTTACATCATTGAAACCTTGGCCTCCGCCACCCATTCCCTCAACACCTGAATGACCGAATTGATCATATGCAGATTTTTTTTGGGGATCATTGAGAACTTCATAGGCCTCTGCTGCTTCTTTAAATTTAGCATCAGCTTCTGGGTCGTCAGGATTTCTATCAGGATGAAATTTCATAGCCTTCTTTTTGAAGGCTTTTTTTAGCTCGGCAGAAGAAGCATCGCGAGAGACTTCTAGTGTTTCATAATAGTCTCTCTTTGACATATTTTTGTTTTACTTATCTTCTTCTTTTACTTCTTCATACTCAGCATCAACTGTATTTTGATCAGCATCCTCTTGAGCATTATTGTTCTCTTCTCCGCCTTCTGCAGAATCGCCATCTTGTGCATAAAGCTTTTGAGTTAATGGTGTAAGAACATCATTAAGATTTTTAGTTGCAGATTCTATCGATTCAGTATTTTCTGATGCTATTGCTTCCTCTAAACTAACTACAGAAGCCTCAACCTGAGATTTTTCTTCATCAGATAATTTATCTCCTGATTCGTCTATAGTTTTACGAGTTGCATGTACTAACATGTCTGCATTATTTTTTGTCTTAACTAACTCTTCAAATTTTTTATCATCTTCAGCGTTAGCTTCGGCATCTTTAACCATATTTTCTATATCTTCATCAGAAAGTCCGCTTGATGCTTTAATAACAATAGATTGTTCTTTGCCTGTATTTTTATCTTTAGCTGAAACATTCAAAATACCATTAGCATCTAAATCAAAAGAGACTTCAATTTGAGGAGTACCTCTTCCAGCTGGTGGAATATCAGTAAGATTGAATTGTCCAAGTGATTTATTCTGAGATGCTTGCGTTCTTTCACCTTGAATTACATGAACAGTTACTGCTGTTTGATTGTCTTCAGCAGTTGAGAAAACTTGTGATTTCTGAGTTGGAATAGTTGTATTTTTTTCAATAACAGGAGTTGAAACTCCACCCAGGGTTTCAATTCCCAAAGTTAAAGGAGTAACATCAAGCAACAAGACATCAGTCGTGTCTCCTGATAAAACTGAACCTTGAATAGCTGCTCCAACTGCAACTGCTTCATCTGGGTTTAGATCTTTTCTTGGTTCTTTTCCAAAAAATTCAGACACTTTCTTTTGTACTAAAGGCATTCTTGTCTGCCCTCCAACCAGTAAAATTTCTGAGATATCTGCATTTGCTAGTTTGGCATCTTTTAATGCTAACTTGAGAGGCTCTAAACTTTTATCAACTAAATCCTCAACTAAGGACTCTAGTTTTGCTCTGGTTATTTTATGAACAAAATGCTTTGGTCCTGAGCTATCGGCTGTAATATATGGCAAATTGACTTCTGTTTGTTCTGATGAAGATAGTTCAATTTTAGCTTTTTCAGCTGCCTCTTTTAGCCTTTGTAATGCAAGTGGATCACTCTTTAAATCAAAACCAGATTCGTCTTTAAACTGCTCAACAAAATAATCTATAAGTCTTAAATCGAAATCCTCTCCTCCTAAGAAAGTATCACCATTTGTAGATAGCACTTCAAATTGATGCTCTCCATCAACATCTGAAATTTCAATTATTGATATATCAAAAGTTCCGCCACCTAAGTCATACACGGCAACAGTTGAATCTCCTTTATGCTTATCTAGACCATATGCTAAGGCAGCTGCTGTTGGCTCATTTATAATTCTTTTAACATCAAGACCTGCTATTTTTCCAGCATCTTTGGTTGCTTGTCTTTGAGAGTCGTTAAAGTAAGCTGGTACTGTAATTACAGCCTCTTTTACCTCATGTCCTAAATAGTCTTCTGCAGTTTTTTTCATTTTCTTAAGAATTTCTGCAGCTACCTGAGGTGGAGCTAATTTTTTATTTGCAGCTTCAACCCATGCGTCACCATTATCAGCTTTGATAATTTTATAAGGGACCATGTCAGCATCTTTACTCACCACTTTGTCGTCAAAAGTCCTACCAATTAATCTTTTAATTGCGTAAAGAGTATTTTCTGGATTAGTGACAGCCTGCCTTTTAGCTGGCATTCCTACAAGCACCTCATCATTATCTGTATAAGCAATAACAGATGGAGTTGTTCTGCCGCCTTCTGCATTCTCTATAACTTTTTGTTGTTGTCCTTCGATAACAGCTACACAGCTGTTAGTTGTTCCTAAATCAATTCCTATTATTTTTGACATTTATCTTTCCTCTAATTTTTAATAACTGTAACTCTGGCTGGTCTTACTACTCTTGTGTGCAGCTCCCAACCTCTCTGAAATACGTTTCCAATTGCACCATTCTCTTTATCTTTATCTTGCTCCATGGTTACCGCTTCGTGCTTTTCCGGGTTAAATTCTTCATTAACAGGGTAGATGGGTATCATTCCAAATTTATCAAGGGCAGATTCAAAAGACTTTAGCGTAAGCTCTATACCTTCTTTTTCCTCTGGAGCTCCAGATGAAAGGTTATTTAAGGCATGTTCTAAGCTATCTATTACAGGTAATAACTCAACAAGTAATTTTTCGACACCATACTTATGAGCTTTTTCGACCTCAGATAGAGTTCTCTTAAGCGCATTATCTAAATCTGCATTAGCACGAAGTATGGATTTCTCTAATTCTTCTTTTTTATCAAGAAGTTCTTCATACGAAAGAGTTCCAATGTTATCAGTTGATTCACTGTCTTTTACTTCAACTTTAACTTCTTCATTTACTAGATTGTCAGAATCTACATCCGTAGCTTTTGATTTTTTCTGTTTTGCCATAATTAAATCCCGTTTGAATCATATATTGGGATTTAAATTTTCAGTTCAAGGGCTGAACTAAATTTAAGATTCTATTTTTCTTACGTGCAGAATCATGCTGTGATCAACCAACTCATAACCTTTTCTTTTAGCAATGTCATGTTGAAGCTGCTCTAATTCCTCGTCATGAAATTCGAGAACCTTTCCAGTATCAACATCTACCATATGGTCATGATGTTCATCTGAGTTAATTTCATAAACAGCCTTACTGTTCTCAAAATGATGTTTTGTTACCATTCCAGCAGCCTCAAATTGAGTTAAAACTCTGTAAATGGTTGCTAATCCAATATCTTCATTTTGTGAAATCAGCTCTCTGTATATATCCTCAGCGCTAAAATGAGCTTCTTCTTGAAGTGCAGTTGATGCCAAAACTTCCATTATTTTAATTCGAGGTAAAGTGGCCTTTAGCCCAGCTTTTTTTAGTTCTTCAGTTTGATTAGCCATTTTTTAAACTTTAATTATTTTTTATTGTCATATTACTTATAGTGAACAGACTTTACAGATATAACAAAGTATAATCCAAAATAATTATGAAACAACTCACCCGCACATTCTATATTCTTTCTTTAGTGTTTATTATCAGCTCATGTTCTTCATTTAGTCCTTACAAGGTTCCTGTTCTTCAAGGCAATATAATTGAAGATGAGGATGTAGATAAGCTTGCGATTGGTCAAACACAGGACCAGGTTCAATTCATATTAGGTACTGCAGTAATTAAAGATCCCTTTCATGAATCTAGATGGGATTATATAAATTCTGTTCAAATTGGCGATGAAGTGGTTACAGAAAAAAGGCTAACTGTTTTTTTTGATGAAAATGGATTAGTAAAAAACTGGATAACAGTTAATAGCTCCGAAGAGGACTAAACTTTATTCAACCTTCTCTCTTTTGGGTCCTGGACAAGTGGCCTAAGTATCTCAACCCTTTCTCCTTCTCTTAACCTGTATTTACTGGGCAAAGGTTTAAAATTTCCATCTAAAACCTCGCTATTAACTGCAAGCTCATATTTATGATCAATTAAGGATATAATTTTTTTTATCTCTTCAAATTCAATCAGCTCAGCAACAGTCAAGCTAGAAGAAACATCAAAGGATAGAAAGTGCTGGTCTTGTAAGCCCTGATAAGAAAAGAATACTTTCATGTTGCTCTTTTAATAAATGAGTCAATGATGGTGGATGCAAACTTATCAACCAAAGCCTGTGGAGCAAGGGCATTAAGTAAAAAAGGTAACTCAAACTCAGCATTAAAATCTATACTACATGAATCCTCAGTGTTGGCCTCAACCACCCACTTGCCCTCAAAGTAGTCAAAAGGACCCTCAGTCTGATTTATTATAATCGAGTTCTCAGAAAGAGTATTTTCGGAAACAATAAAATATTCTTTTCCTAAAATATTAAACTCAAGTCGTCCTATTTCTATAGGGTAATCTCTTTTAAGAAGAGAAGCCGCTGAACAGCCTGGGATAAACTTGGAGTATTCATCAAATTTTAAAACAACATTTAAAGCTTTTTGCTTATTAATATCTATATCTTTTTTAAAATGAATATTTCTTTTCATTTAAATAAAGATTTAAAAAAACTGTCTATAGAAAATATAAGCAACAGATAAAGGGGCTATAAATTTTACAAAAAATCTCCATAACATATATAAAACTGGATTCATTGCACCAATTTCATCAGTTATTAAGGACTTTTTCATAAACCAACCAACAAAAATTGCTATAAACATTCCACCTAATGGAAGCAATACCTGATTGGTAATGAATTCCATTGAATCAAGAAAGTTTCTATCGGAAATCAGATGAAAGTCAGACCATATATTAAAACTCAGAGCCGAACCTATACCGAGAACCCAAGCAACAAATGCAATAATTTCAGCAGATCTTTTTCTAGGTAAAATTCCTTCTTCCGATAAATAAGCAACACCAGGTTCTAGCAAAGATATTGATGAACTCAATGCTGCAACTGAAAGTAATATAAAAAATAGTGGGCCGACAAATTGACCATATTGCATTTGATTAAAAGCAGAAAGCATTGAAACAAATACTAATCCAGGACCGCTATTGGGCTCTAAACTAAAAGCAAAAATAATTGGAAAAATAGCTATACCAGCCACAATTGCAACAAGCGTATCCAGTGACGCAACTGTAAATGAGTTACTAACTATACTTTGATCCTTCGGCATGTATGCTCCGTATGCCATGATCGAACCCATTCCAAGACCTAAGCTAAAAAATGCTTGTCCCATAGCCTGCAACAAGGTATCTGAAGTAACGTTAGAAAAATCAGGAGCAAATAAAAATGTCATTGCTTTATTAAAATCACCGTTGATCATTGCGTAGATAACCATAAAAATCATTAGCATCCCAAGCAGTGGCATTAATATTTTGACCATTCTACCAATACCATCTTTTATACCAGCCGATACGATTAAAGCAGTTAAAGTCATAAAGACTGTATGCCAAAAAAGCAAATTAAGAGGTGATGAGATAACATTTGAAAATTGATCAGTAGCACTTAATGCTCCTGAAGAAGTTGCAGAAATAAAAATATAATTTAAGCATATGCCAGCTATAACACTATAAAAAGAAAGTATAAGAACACCTGCAAAAATACCGCTCCATCCAACAAATCGCCATAATGGAGTTGTATTAGAATCAACAGCAACTCTCCTCATCGCATTAACTGGACTGTTACCCGCTCTTCTACCAATAACAATTTCACTAACCATGATTGGCAATCCGATAGCTAAAATGCAACCCAAATAAATGAGAACAAAGGCACCACCACCATTTGTTCCTGCTTTATATGGGAATCCCCATATGTTACCCAACCCAACTGCAGAGCCAGTAGCAGCAAGAATAAAAGTCCATTTACCGACCCATGCGCCATGTGATTTAAGTTGTTTTTGTATTTCCATAATTTTTTAAAAATTTAAAGGGTTACTATAAGGGTTGATCCAGTAAGCAGATGATATCAGAAAACTAATAGAGACTAACAGAGACAACATTTTTCTAAAGTGCATATAATCTTCACTTCTTTTAACAAAATCCTCGGTTGATCTTTCAAAATAATAAAAAGATTGAAAACTTACCACTGAAATTAATAAAGCGCTCAATATAAACTGCAAATATATTAGTAGTAATAACATGCAGCCTATCAAACTATAAGCTATACCTATAGCAAGATTTATCTTTTGGTTTTTTTGATCGTCTCTCCAGCCCCATGCCATTCCACCCAAAAAGGTAAGAATAATTGATCCATAGGCAATTTGAAAAATTATTGCAGTCTGTGCAATAGTCTCTCCAAATATCCATGGAATAATCGCCAAAATAGCGAATGGTACAAATCCAATATATCCAAATGTTGCTTTTATGTAATCAATATTCATCTTAAATTTAATTTTTTTGTTGCACTGTAACTATCTAAGGACATAATAAAGGTATGTCTAAAGATAAACCTGCCTTAATTGTAAAGAATAAAACTGCATCAAGGAACTATGTACTTGGTGATACCTTTCAGGCTGGAATTGTTTTAGATGGATGGGAAGTAAAATCTCTTAGAAATGGCAAAATTGATGTTAAGAATAGTTATGTTACTTTTAAAAAAGATGAAGCATGGTTATTCGGCATTAAAATTGACCCCCCGGCTTCATTAAAAGATTTTAATGTAGATCCAGTTAGAACAAGAAAACTCTTGTTAAATAAGAGAGAAATATCAGAACTTCAGAAGCTAAAAAATGAAAAAAATTTGACGATTATTATGACTTCAATGTATTGGAAGGATAATCATATTAAATGTGATATTGCCACAGGAAAAGGTAAGAAAGTCCGTGATCAAAGGCAAGATATTAAGAAAAGAGACTGGGAACGTGACCAGGGTAGAATTCTTAAGAATGCCAAAAAACAATAGCCATCCTACTAAAAATTTTAAGTAATACTGTATAATCATCATCCCTATGGGGGCGAACAGGGTTCGACGTTTCTACTGGACTCCGAAGCGCATGCCAAGATTGTGGTAATTCTTGTAAAACATACTACAAAAAATTTAGTTGC